>Ga0364919_10192_pt1 | contig 26631 bp, 21 predicted proteins | sample SorcelJu500001C7_2_FD_206953 | JGI IMG/M metagenome (GOLD analysis project Ga0364919, IMG submission 206953) | Enriched cells from Trout Bog Lake Hypolimnion, Wisconsin, USA - BchlTB.June20.5000.01.C7 | ecosystem: Environmental > Aquatic > Freshwater > Lake > Hypolimnion/Profundal zone | place... | reverse complement strand
GACCATGATGGATCTTTTTGAGTATAGAGTTACCCAACACCCGGCTGAATTATTCCGGGAAATGGTCTACTTTTGTTCTCGGGAAGGGGATTGCGATCTGGGTGTAATAACTCCCGACCAGGTAAAGAAAATGGAGAATATCCTGAATGAAGGCGGCCAGCAGGGCTGGGAACTGGTTCAGGCTTCGTTTGGAAAAGATGGGGTGCTGTTTTTTTGGAAAAGATCGATGAATGCGTGATTTTATGCGCTTTGGCTGTTGGTTCACTTCTCCGGACTGGAACTAACAGCCGGTTTTAGACCGAAGTGAAGGTGCGCGGGAACGCGCGCGTCTGCCGAAAATGTCCTACGTTCAGGCCCGGATAGCTATTTTGAGTTACCGCCTCTCTTGACTTACCATTAGAATGGTGGGCAACAGTCCGCCCACATGTCCTCGCTTTTGCCCACGCTATACGCTACGCCCGGAGAAGAAGTCGCCGGGATACGTCGATCTTTCCTCTTGTATTTCGAGCTCAGGCAACGAGTAGCCCGGGTCAACCGAGTATTCAGCCTACATGCAGACAAAATGGATCCCGCCCCGGATTAAGGATTTCCGGGGTGACGACTTTCGGCCGGGATGACGTTGGTGGAGGCTTTTGGGTTTTGCGCCTGGATACAGGATAGTATGTGTCCTGGCTACGCCTGAAGGATGGTCGGCAACAGCCCTCCCACCCGCCGGCACTTTTGGCCACCGTACACGCTCCGGCGATGGTGCGGCGGCCGAGCCTGACCTAGGATGATGGGAGGAGCTAAAGGAAAGGCATCTTTGCAACAGAAACGGGAGCCGAGTGTGTAGCATTTCTTTACATATCAGTGGGTTGGTCTTGATTGGGCTCCAGTAAAACTTTCCGGGCCATTCAGGAATAATTATTAGAAAAAGTGTTTGATTTCTTTACGATTTCCATCCAATCCGAAAGATAGCTATTTCTAAAATATCTATGAATATCAGGTGATTGGTGGAATGGCACTAAATCTGCACTATGGACGTCGGGGGAATTGTATAGATCCAGTCGCTTTAAATCTGCCATTGATTATCCAACCAGGGGGAATCAGTATGAGTCCAAGAAGAATCTGCATTATAGCGGCAGCAGTTGCAATGATAGTGGTGCCCTTCGTGGTGCATGCCTCACAGATTTCACCCAATCCGAATCCGTCCACGGGAACCATCACCGTGGCAGACCCCAACGCGTATAACGCTTCATTTAATTTTAATAATAATGGCGACATAGAAATCACGGGTGCGGGGTATCTGGAAAACGACGCCACTCTGAACAACAACGGCACGCTGAACAACCATGCCCGGCCGGATGGTGATTTCTCACTGGATAACGAAGGCACGCTGAACAACAACTCCGGCGGCACGCTTAACAACTACGGCTGGCTGAACAACGCCGGTACGCTGAACAACACCGGCATGCTGAACAACACCGGCTCGCTGGAAAACGGCAGTACGCTGAACAACTACGGGACTCTGAACAACAACGGGACCCTGAGCAGCCAGTGGTACGACCAAGCTCCGCTGTACAACTACGGGACCCTAAACAACAACTCCGGCGCTGTGCTGGATTTCGGGGGGGGGATGCATGACCAAGACGGGCCGGTGTACAACTACGGCAGGCTGAACAATTCCGGCGATATGTCCATTGGCACTCTGGACAACTACTCCGGCTGCACTGTGAACAACTACTCCGGGGGTACTCTGTACACGGATAATTTTAGTAACCAGGGCACGCTGAACAACTACGGGACCCTTAACAACGGCGGTTGGACGCAGAACAGCAACCTGCTGAACAACTACGGCACGCTTATCATTAACGGCGGTGATCATATTGATTATGTGGACAACATCTCCGGCGGCACGCTGAACAACTACGGCACGATTGAAAGCTACAATAGCGGTTTTGTTGAAGGAGCAACGCAAAACGACGGCACACTGAACAACTATGGCACGCTGAACAACCGTCAAGGTGGAGGCCAACTGGAAGGCGGTTTTGGTCTCTACAACAACGGCATATTGAACAATTTCGGCACGCTGAACGACTACTCCTACTGGTTTTCTCTGTACAACGCTAAAAGCGGCACGCTGAACAACAAATCCGGCGGCACGCTGAACAACCAGGGTGACCTTGAGAACAGCGGCACGCTGAACAACTCCGGTACGCTGAACAACAACTCCGGCGGCTATTTGAGCAACAACTCCGGCGGCACGCTGAACAACCAGGGTGAACTCGATAACTTCGTCACGCTGGGTAACTCCGGCACGCTGAACAACAACTCCGGCGGCACTCTTAATAACAACTCCGGTGGCACTTTGAGCAACTACTCCGGCGCCACGCTCAACAACCAGGGTATACTGAACAACAACTCCGGCTCCACGCTGGGGAACTCCTCCGGCGCAGTGCTGACCAACAACGGCACACTGAACAACTACTCCGCCGCCACGCTGACAAACGACGGCACGCTGAGCAACAACGGCGTGCTGAAAAACTACGGCACAATCAACGGCAGAGGCAACTATACCCAGACTGGCGGTCAAACCACAAACAACGGCAGCATGACGCAAGCCTCTATACAGATCAATGGCGGTATCCTCAGCGGAACCGGCAGCATTACGGGCGCCGTGACGATCGGCGGCGGGGGGACGGTGTCTCCGGGAAATTCTCCTGGAGTGCTCACGATTAACGGCAATTTTTCCAGCAGCGGCAACCTGCTGATCGAGATCGGGGGAACGGGCAGCGGTATGTACGACGTGCTGAACATCAACGGCGCGGCCGTCTTTACCGGGGGCAAGGTTTACCTCGATTTCATAAATGGTTTTAACCCCACGGCGGGCAGTTGCTGGGATTTTCTGCTGGCCAATAGCATTACCGGCTGGAATACACTCAGTTTTGAGGTTGACGGGTTGGGCTCGGGGGTAAGGTGGGAAGTCGATCCTGTGAGTATCAGCGGACAGGTGGAAGAAAGACTTGTGATTACGGGAAGTCCGGTTCCTGAACCGTGCAACATGTTTTTGTATGGGTTGGGGTTGGTGGTGCTGTTTGGATATAGGAAGGTGTGTAGAAAAGCATAAGAGCAGGGTGGGCGGGCGTTAAAAGGACAGAGACGGGAGGATGTTGTTGGGTTTCGCTTCGCTCAACCCAACCTACACGCTGCTTTCATATAGACTTACACGCTACCCGCGTCGACACCTGCATGAGGGTGGGCAACGCTTCGCTTTTGCCCACGCTCCGGCCACGCTACGCATGAACCGAACCTGACGTAGGATGATTGGAGGAGCTAAAGCGAAAGCCATACTTGCTGAGAAAGAGACTCAACGTGTGTAGTATTTCTATACATATCGATGGCTTGGTCTGGGTCTGGCTCCAGTAAAGTAATCCCGGACATTCAGGAGTAATTCTTGGGAAAAGTGTTTGATTCCTTTACGATTTAAATCTCCTAAGGAAAATTGTAATTTTGAAAGTCATAAAGAATATTCACCATATAGGCGAATGGTACTAAATCTGCCATCGATCATCCAAGGAAGGGAATCTGTATGAGTTCCAGAAGAATCTGCATTTTAGCGGCAGCAATAGCCATGATCGTGATGCCCTTTGGGGTGCGTGCCCAGCTTTCGCCAAATCCGAATCCTGTTGGGGGAACAATCGTCGTGACAGGCCCCTACACCATCATCGTAAACAGTGTTTTTAATAATAATGGTGACATAGAAATCACAAATACCGGGCGTCTGGATGTGTGGGATCAGTTCGGCAGGCTGGATAAGACCGGTGTGCTGAATAATAACGGGATACTCAACGACAACGGCAAGCTGTACCTCGACGGCACGCTAAACAACAATGGTACGCTTAACAACAACTCCGGCGGTGAGCTTGATATTAATCAAATGATCCAAAACGTACTGAACAACAACGGTACGCTTAACAATTCGAGCGTGTTGTCGCTCGGACGCCCGCTAAACAACTACGGTACGATTAACAACAACTCAAGTGGTGAGCTGGAAGGATATGGAACAGGCTCAAACGATGTGCTGAACAACTACGGTACGCTGAACAATTCGGGTTTAGTACGCAGTTATCTGGTCAACTATTCCGGCGCCATCATGAACAACTACTTCGGCGCCACTCTCAGCGGGAATCTTCGTAACGACGGAGCACTAAACAACAACGGCACCCTCGACTGCACCGGTGGGACAAACAATAACAACTTGATTAACAACTACGGCACAGTGATCGTTAACTCCTCCTCGGCTTATCTGAACAATAACATCAGCGGCACGCTGAACAACTACGGCACGCTGGAAAATTACAGCAATTTTATTAATAATATGGTGCCTGGAGCGGTAAACCATGGCACGCTGAACAACTACGGCACGCTCAATGACCATGACACCTTTTCTGTCATGGGGCAGACGAATTTCATCAGCGACGGCATATTGAACAACTTTGGAACGCTGAACAACAACGCCTACCAGGATAATCTTTGCATTGCAGCAGGCGGCGCTCTGAACAACAACTCCGGAGGCACGCTGAACAACTACGGCTGGCTGATCAACAGCGGTACCGTGAACAACTCCAGTACGTTAAACAACTCTGGAACGTTCTCCGGGAACATCGCCATGGCTTTGGAAAACGACGGTACGCTGAACAACAACTCCGGGGGCCGTCTGAACAACTACTCCGGCGCCATGCTGACCAACAATGGTACGCTTAACAACAACTCCGGCGGCAGTCTGAACAATTACGCGCCGGCTAACTTCTTCGCTGCGGCGGGGGTCTTCATCGGGGGCCTGAGCAACAATAGCGGCGGGTATCTGAACAATAATTCCGGCGCCACGCTGAACAACTATTCCGGCGCCACGCTGACCAACAACGGCACGTTGAATAACAGCGGGTTGCTGTACAACTACGGCACAATCGACGGCACAGGCAACTATACCCAGACCGCCGGCCAAACTACAAACAACGGCAGTATGACGCAAGCCTCTATACAGATAAATGGCGGTATCCTCAGCGGAACCGGCAGCATCACGGGCGTCGTGACCATGGGGAGCGGGGGGACGGTATCTCCGGGAAATTCTCCTGGAGTGCTCACGATTAACGGCAATTTTTCCAGCAGCGGCAACCTGCTGATCGAGATCGGGGGAACGGGCAGCGGTATGTACGACGTGCTGAACATCAACGGCGCGGCCGTCTTTACCGGGGGCAAGGTTTACCTCGATTTCATAAATGGTTTTAACCCCACGGCGGGCAGTTGCTGGGATTTTCTGCTGGCCAATAGCATTACAGGCTGGAATACGCTGAGTTTTGAGGTTGATGGGTTGGGCTCGGGGATAGGGTGGGAAGTCGATCCTGTGATCTTGAACGGACAGGTGGAGGAAAGACTGGTGATTAGTGGGAGTCCGGTGCCTGAACCGTGTAGTGTGCTCTTGTACGGGTTGGGGTTGGTGGTTGTGGTTGGATATAGGAAGGTATGTAGAAAAGCGTAAGAGCGGGGTGGGGCCGTTAAAAGGCAGCGTTGGGAGGCTTGAGCGGCATTCAGTGATCTGCTTAGGATGATGGGTTGCGTTTCGCGCCCGGAGAACCCTTCGAAACTCAGGGCAAGCTCGTGACCGGGCTATCCATTTCAGACAGAGGTTCCGGACCTGAAGCGGCAACGGAGTTGTCGGTAAGGTCAGTGTGGTTCAAGTCAGGAGACTTGAACCAACAGCAGTGGTGTTCTTTATGCTCGCCTGCGAAGAGAAGGTGGGTTCCGAACGTGTTACGCTTCGCGCCCGGAATCCGGATGGTTGGTGTCCGGGTTACGCCGGCATGATGGTGGGCAACGCTTTTCTTTTGCCCACCCTTCTACACGCGCAACGGATGAGCCGGGCCTCACGTAGGATGTTGGGTTGATCGTAGCCAAACCCAACATTGTATCTACAGTCTACGAGAGCTTTGGGTATGGCCTCTTGCGCTTCGCGCCCGGATAACGAGTATCCGGGCTACCCGTTCGTGGGGGGGAGTCGGCTTCTGAAGGGCCGATCGGTTGGGACACGGTCCCGAAGCGAAACCCAACACAGTTGCTTGCATCTACAGTCTACGGGAACTTGCTTGTCAGAGAGAGGGTTATTCGCGCGCCCTGTTTACCCAGTGGAAGGCGAGGACGAAAAACAGGGCGCCGAGAGCGGCCAGGAGCAGATAGGAAAAAGGATCGGGCGGGAGGTTGAAGGCGGCGGCGCGGATGGCTTTGGCTGCGTGGGTTAGCGGCAAAAAGTGGAGGACGTGCTGCACCCATCCGGGCATTCTATCTACCGGGAAAAAGGTCCCGCCAAGAAAAGCCATTGGAGTGATGAAGAAGTTGGTGAGCAGGGCCTGGTCGGAGTGTGATTTGACAAGCATTGCCAAGCCGACGGCAAGCGAAGCGAACAGGAAGCTGTTCAGTATTACCGCAAGCCAGAAATAGAGGTTGTAGGAAAGGACGACCCCCGAGAGAAGGGCGATTACGAGTATGATCGCAGTGGAAAAAAGCGCCCGCGTAATTCCTGCCAGTACCTCTCCCGTGACATAGGCAATATTTCGGAGTGGAGCCGCCTGGAATTCCTCGAAAATGTGCCAGTAGAACCGTGCGATATTAATCTCGCTCGCGATGGCAAAGGCCTGCACCATGCTGTTCATGGCGACAAGTCCGGGGACCAGGAATTCGAGGTATGAATGCCCTTCCACGCGAACATCCCGGCCCATTCCCAGCCCAAAAGCGATAAGGTAGAGCAGGGGGCTGACCGACATCGAGGCGAGTTGCCTGAAGAATCTTTTTCTCAGGATGAGGAGTTCGCGGAAGTAGATTGCCAGCATCCCGTTCATGGCAAAACTCTTTTCCCCGAAACGGCAAGGAAGACATCCTCCAGGTTTACCCTTCTCATAGAAAACCTGCCTTCCTGCTGCCTGATGTGATGGCCGGCTTCGTCTCTGTCGCGGAAATAGTGGGTCTCCATGCTTCCATCGACAAGTTCATCCAAAGCCCAGGCCCCCAGGCCCGCCATGAGGTTACCGGGTGAATCGAGGGCGACTATCCTGCCTTCATCGAGGAAAGCAACACGTTCGGCAAGAAATTCCGCTTCTTCGATGTAGTGGGTGGTAAGGAAGATGGTTGCACCGCCCTGCTGGATCTGTTTTATAAGCGACCAGATGCGGCGCCGGATAGCGGGGTCCAGGCCGGCGGTGGGTTCATCGAGAAAGAGTATCTTTGGGGAGTGCATGAGAGCGCGAGCGATCATGACCCTTCGTTTCAAGCCGCCGGAGAGTGATTTTACCGGGCTGTGCCTGCGGTCGGCTATTCCGATATAGTCCAGGAGTTCGGCTATGCGCGACGCACGTTCTTTAGCCGGCATCCGGAAGAGTTTCCCGTGCAACTGAAGATTTTCGCTAACGGTGAGTTCGTGATCGAGATTGATTGTCTGAGGCACCAGGCCGCATTGGCGTTTTGCCTGGAGGCTGTCATCCTCTATGTGGAATCCGTGCAGCCATGCATTGCCAGAGGAGGGAACGGCAAGCCCTGTAAGGATTTTGATTGTTGTCGTCTTGCCGGAGCCGTTCGGACCAAGGTAAGCGAAAAGTTCACCCTGCTTCACGTGGAGGCTGATGCCCTTGAGGGCTTCGAGTTGCTTGAATTTCTTGGTGAGGTTTTCGATTCTGATCATTCTTTTTGAAATAGCAGATTTTTGAATTCGCGGGAATGGCAAACTCAGCAACGGCATGTTTTGGTTCTTTCGACTGGTGATTTCAGCGGGATCGGGGGTAGATTTACCTGAAACTTCTTGCCCGGCATTGTAAAACCAAGACTTTGGGAATATTATAGAAAGCTTTGAAATGATGGTTTTGTGAAATAGAATGGATATTTTCTCCAGGGGCATTTATTTCACCGGGATGGGTTGAAATCAATTCATGCGCGAGACGGAAGATCGAATAGAAGTATTTAACCGGTGCCGGCGTTTATTGATCAAGGTGGGCAGCGCGGTTCTTACGGACGAAAAGGGCCTGAACCGGGTAATGATCCATCGCCTGAGCGATCAAATCGCCGAGCTTCGTGAACGCAATTCGGGAATTGAAGTGCTCGTGGTTTCGTCGGGCGCCGTGGCTTCGGGTGTGCGCAAAGTGGGCCTTGCCGAGCGTCCGCGCAGCATACCACAGAAACAGGCAGCGGCAGCGGTAGGGCAGGGGGTTCTTCTTGAGGCGTGGGAGGCGGCGTTCGACAAATACGACCTGCTGGTCGCACAGGTGCTGCTGACGAGCGAGGATCTGGCTCACCGCCATCGCTATCTGAATGCGAGGAATACGCTCCAGACACTGCTTTCCTGGGGCATCTTACCGATAATCAATGAAAATGACACGGTTGTGGTGGAAGAAATCAAATTCGGCGACAATGACCAGCTCTCGGCGCTGATAGCGGGGCTGGTCGGGGCCGATCTTGTGGTTAATTTGACCGACATCGAGGGGCTCTACGATTGCGACCCTCGTCTGAATGCCTCCGCAAATCTGATTCCGTCGGTTTCCCGGGTAGACGCGAAGCTGCTGGCATGCGCGACGCCTGCGCCCGGAGCGGTAGGAACCGGGGGGATGTTCAGCAAGCTGAATGCGGCCAGAAAGTGCCTGGCCTCGGGCATTCCTATGGTGATAGCACCCGGGAAACAGCGTGATGTACTGCTACGGCTCTTTTCCGGGGAAAGTATCGGGACATTGTTTGTTCCCAAAGAGCGTGCGTACCAGGGCAAGAAAGTCTGGCTGGCGAATCTTCCCAAGCCGGCAGGGGACCTGACATTGGATGAGGGCGCCGTTACGGCGCTTCAAAAACGGGGCAGATCGCTCCTGCCGATCGGTATCCGCGAGGTGCGCGGAACTTTTGGGGTAGGGGCTCCGGTTCGCTGCATGGACAAGGAAGGGAACATCATCGGAATAGGGTTGACGAATTATAAATCGAGCGAAATAGAAGACATCAAAGGCCGGCACAGCGAGGAAATCGAACAGCTCATCGGGTATAAGCATTCCGATGAGGTAATCCATCGCAATAATTTCGTTCTGTTCGGCGAGACGGTGTGAGGGGCGCTTGCAGGTGGTGGTATAAAAGGGGAGAAACTAGCGGGGAACTAAATCCCCCCTGCCCCCCTTTGCAAAAGGGGGGAGCAGATGGCGAACTAAATCCCCCGTGCGTTAAAGAAGGGGGGAAACAGGCGGGGACTAAATCCCCCCTGGCCCCCTTTGCAAAAGGGGGGTGAACTGCCCGGGTGATCGGATTCTCCCTGAGGGCATGTGCGGGCGATTTTGGGACACAAAAGGGAAGTGGGCGTGAACAAGCTGGTGCGTTGGATGGGAAGACGGAGGACGTGATGCGTGAAGAAATTCTGGAGATGGGCAAGAGAGCGCGCGAGGCTTCTCATCTTATGGCAAAGGCAAAGAGCGCGCAAAAACGGGATGCCCTGGAGAAGATGGCTTCGGCGCTCAGGCGTGAGCGGGCTTCAATCTATGCCGCCAACCGCGCGGACGTGGATGAAGCGGTCCGAAAAGGGCTTGGCAAGGCAAAAGTGGACCGCCTGATTGTGAGCGAGAAGGTATTGGATGAAATGATAAGCGGGCTCGAGGAGGTTTCGAGGCTGCCGGACCCTGTGGGTGAGGTCACAAGGATGTGGACGCGGCCCAACGGGCTTCAGGTGGGCAAAATGCGAATTCCCCTTGGGGTCATCGGTATAGTCTATGAATCGCGGCCCAACGTTACCGTCGATGCCGCCGCGCTGTGCATCAAAGCCGGCAATGCAGTGATTTTGCGCGGAGGGTCCGAGGCGTTTCATTCCAACTGCCGTTTGGCGGAGATATTGCGGGAATCGCTGGCAGAGAGCGGACTGCCGGGAGATGCCGTTCAGTTTGTGGGCACAACCGACCGGGAAGCCGTGCTCGACCTGCTCGGTCTCGAAGATTATGTCGATGTAATGATTCCCCGGGGCGGTGAAGACCTGATCCGCTTTGTAGTCCAAAATGCGAGGATGCCCGTCCTAAAGCATTACAAGGGAGTTTGCCACGTCTTCGTCGATTCGGATGCGGACGTTGAAATGGCCAAAGAAATTTGTTTGAATGCCAAAGTACAGCGTCCGGGTGTGTGTAATGCGATGGAGACATTGCTCGTGGACGAACACATTGCCGGTGGATTTCTGCCCGAAATGGCGGAGGCTTTTCGCCGTGAGGGGGTCGAACTTCGAGGGTGCGAGAAGACAAAATTGCTGGTTCCTGATTGCAAGAGCGCGACAGAGGATGACTGGTATGCGGAATACCTTGACCTGATCCTGGCCGTTCGTGTTGTATCGGGCATGGACGAAGCTATTCGCCACATCACAAAATATGGTTCTCAACATACTGAAGCCATAGTAACGAAGGACTTTGAGCGGGCGCACCGGTTTGTCCAGGAAATACAGTCGTCGCTGGTATTGGTGAATGCTTCGACTCGTTTCAATGACGGTTTCCAACTCGGACTGGGCGCCGAAATCGGCATTTCGACATCGCGCCTCCATGCCTTTGGTCCCATGGGGGTTGAGGAACTGACGACAACCAAATTCATCGCGTTTGGAAACGGGCAGGTGCGGGACTGATCTCAAAAGCCGGAGCCAAGGGGAAATGCCTGAGCGGTTTGGAATAATGGGCGGCACTTTCGACCCTGTTCACCTGGGGCACCTGAGAACGGCCGAGGAGGCTATCGACGTGCTCGGCCTCGATCGGATGTTGTTCATCCCAGCCGGTTCTCCGCCTCACAAACCCGGCAGGCAAATCCTTTCCTTCCAGCACCGAAGGAATATGCTTGAACTTGCAATTTGCGGCAATCCTCGCTTCGGACTCTCGGACATAGAGTGGCGGATTCCGGGAAAATCCTATACCGTCAATACTCTTCGCGGGCTTCATAAAGAACTTCAGGGTGGAGAGCTGTTTTTCCTGGTCGGTCTGGATGCATTTTTGGAAATGGATACGTGGTTTGAGTTCCGTGAGCTATTCGGGCTGGCCTGCATGGTGGTGCTCAGGAGGCCCGGCTATGGGGAAAAAGATGTTGGGGATTTCCTGAGGAAAAAGGTTTCAGAGCAGTACGAGGACAAATCGGGAGGCGGAGTATTCTCGCATCCTGAATTGCGTCCGGTGTATTGTCTTCGGAATACGCAACTGGATATTTCGTCTACCGGTATCCGGGAACTTGCCGCAAGCGGCAAGTCTATTCGCTACCTGGTTCCTGAAAGTGTGTTGCGTTACATCAGGGAAGAATGTGTATATACGGACAGGGCAGGAGGCACGGGAAGAAGGAAAGAAGATGCAGGATTCGGAAGAGACGGCACGAGAGGGAAAGAAGAAAAGGGAACGCAATTCGGCAAGTTCGATGAGCAGCGAGGAGAGGGCGATACTGTGTGCAAGGGAGGCGTTCCGTTTCAAGGCGCTCGACCTGATTGTTCTTGATGTGGCTCGACACGTCTCTTTTGCCGACTATTTTGTCATATGCAGCGGGCAATCGAGCCGGCAGGTTCATGGAATCGCGGATAACGTCGAGTCCGCCCTCAGGGACGCCGGGCTGAAACCCCTGGGCGTCGAAGGGATGAGCGAGGGCCATTGGGTACTCATGGATTATGGCGACGTAATCCTGCACATTTTTTACGAACCCGTTCGCCGATTGTATGACCTTGAGAGTTTGTGGTCCGACGCTTCCAGGCTCGCTTGGGAAGATGATTCATTTGGAGATTTTTCCGAACAGGAATCGAGGTAATCCTTCCATGTTTTTTTCCAGGTTTTTTGGCAGGGGAGGAAAGGCGGCGATAGCTGCCCTTACAGCTTTTCTATTCGCAGCAGTGCTGCTGTGCCCCTCCGGCCTCAACGCCATTACGTTGAGCGAAGAAAAAGAAATGAGTCGTAAGACTTTAGAGGCGGTCCGGAAGCACATGTCCCTGGTCGAAGACGGGGAAGTGCTGACCTATGTGCGAAACGTAGGAAATCGTGTTGCAAAGCAAATTGGAACGACTCCGTATGAGTTCCAGTTTTTCGTGATAGACTCCCCCGTAGTGAACGCTTTTGCGGTACCGGGCGGGTATGTTTTCATTTATCGCGGCCTGATAGAAATGATGTCGTCGGAGGGTGAGTTGGCGAGCATTCTCGGGCATGAGTTGGCGCATATCCAGGCTCGGCATATCCAGCGTCAGATAGATGAAGCCAAAGTGCTCAGTGTTGCGTCCATAGCCGGTATGCTTGCGGGCATTTTGCTGGGGGTTGGTGGAGGCAGCGGAGGCGGGGCCGGACCTGCGCTCATGGCCGGGAGCGCTGCGGCCGGGCAGAGCGCTGCGCTGAAGTACAGCCGTGAGCACGAGATGGAAGCCGACCAGCTCGGATTCAGGTTTATGTCTGATGCAGGATACGATCCGGCTGAAATGCCTTCGATCATGCATAAAATGGATCAGCAGAAGTGGACGGGCAGTTCGAGTGTTCCAAGTTACCTTGCTACCCACCCGGCGTTGGGCGAGCGCGTGCTGTACCTGGACGACATGGCAAAGAAGAAGAAATTATCGTCTCCTAAGCCGGTTCAAGCGGCAAGCGGGGATTTCCAGGTGATGCAGGCTGCTCTCATCGCCGACTATACCGATCCGGCGAAGGCATTGGAGCGGTTTCAGGCAGGGGTCAAGAACGGGGATAAGGTTGCGGTCTTCGGGCTTGGACGATTCTATCTTCGGGAGGACCGGAGCGCGGAGGCGGCAGTGCAATTGCAGGAAGCCGCCCGCTTGATGCCTGCGAGCCCGTATGTTTTGAGCACGCTCGGGACCGCCTACCACAGGAGCGGTAAGCTGCAGGAAGCGCAAAGAGCCTTCCAGTCGGCGCTCGTACTCGATTCTTCGGCTTCTATCGTCCACTACAGGCTGGCCCTTGTGTTGAACGAACTCGGGCAAAAGAAAGAGGCCGTCGATCACCTGATGCAGATAGAGGAACTTGCCCCCATGTTTCCGGAAGTGGACTATCAGCTTGGGGTTATCCTGGGGCAGCTCAATAACCTGGGTTTGGCTCACTACCACCTCGGACGGTACTATCTACATAAACAGAATTTTGAGCTGGCGCTCATGCATTACCAAAAAGCAAAGGCTTATATTCTCGATTCTCCGAATAAAATCGAGGAGATCAATCTGATATTGAAAGAACTCGAAAAGCGGAAGAAGTCAAGCGGTTTCAGAGCAGGGAGATGAGGCCGCAGCCTGAATGAAGTCGAAATGACGGGCCATGCTCCGGTTCGGGTTGTATTTTTGTCCGTACACGTTTATTAATGCAGTCCTTCAGTCTTTCGAAATCCAACATTTGATCTGCAATAATTCAAATGGAAAGAGGCGCCATGCAGAAAGAGGGTCAAAAAAGCTATATTCTGATGTCGTTGGGTTTGGCCGGGTTGCTTGTTTCCGTGGCGACCGGGCTTCATGAATCCTTCCCCTTTCTTCAGTTTCTTTGCACGAGCGCGTGCCGGGAAACGGCTGATATAAGCCTGTTGTGGGCGCCGATCTGGTTTTGGGGCGTGATATTCTACATTCCAGTGATTGTGTTTGCCCTATTGAGAAAAGATCTGGTGCCGTGGATCGTGGCCCCCGCCGCCGGGGTTGAGGCTGCCCTGATCTGGATGCTAATTTTGATGAAGGCCCCCTGCGTCTATTGCATTGCGAATGCGATAGTCGTTGTTGCACTGCTCCTCGTGTCCTTGAGAAAGAAGACGATCTGGCAGGAGGCTGCGCTGCTTCTATTATTTCTGCTGATTTTCAAAACATGGCTGCCCTTTGAAAATTCGTCGATTGCAACCGCAAACAGGGAACCAAAGTCGGACATCGTGGCCAAAATAGATGGAGAGGAGATAACGGACCAACGCCTTGAAGTGTCTCTTGGTTCAAAGCTCTTTGATGCGAAAAAAGAAATTTACCGCATGAAAAAAGAGAAGCTGGAGCAGATAATCAGAGACACGATCCTTCAGAAGGAAGCTGCCAAGAAGGATGAACCGCTTGACAAATACGTCGAGGGATTGACTCCACCCGACGCCCAGTTCCCTGTTACGGAGGAGGAGATCCAGAAATACCTGGATGACAATCAAGAGCACCTCAAAGACTGGAAGGGCAGGATCGAAGATTTGAGGGAACGTGTCAAAGCTTATCTCGTACAGCAGAAGAAATTAAAGGACATCAGTTCCTATGCGCAAACCCTGGAACCACAATACGGCGTTGAAGTTTTTCTGCAGGCGCCGCATCCTCCCAATGTAAGAATGAATGTGGAAGGTGCTCCGTCGGAAGGACCGGCGGAGGCCCCGGTCACGGTCGTGGAATTCTCCGATTATGAGTGCCCTGCCTGCCGCGCGACTCACGAGACCGTGAAACAGGTCAAGGCACTTTATGGGGATAAGGTAAAATGGATTTTCAAGGATTATCCTCTCAAAATCCACAAGGAAGCTTTCAAAGCTGCCGAAGCCGCGCATTGCGCCGGGGATCAGGACAAGTTTTGGCAGTATCAGGAAACGGCATTTACGGGGAGCAGACTTTATGTCGGCAACCTTATTGACTATGCAGCTCAGCTTGGTCTTGATAAGGAAAAATTTCTGAAGTGCATGGACGAGGAGAAATACAAGGCCTACGTGAGCCAATGTGCCCAAGACGCCATACGGGCCGGAATCGACAGGACTCCTTCGTTCATAATCAACGGGACCGTGTTGTCCGGGGGACATACGCTGGAAACTTTCAAGGCCGCAATCGATCAAGAGTTAAAAAAGGCCGAGCCGAACAAATGAACATGTTCTTTTTGAATATCAGGATTGGTGGAGGCAATTGGGATGAAGATACTTGTAAGCGATAATCTTTCCGAATCCGGAATTGAGAAACTGACGAGGGTACCCGGATTCGATGTCGAAGTGAACACAACTCTGACCCCTGAGCAACTTTGCAGAGTTATAAAGGAATACGATGGCCTGGTTATTCGGAGCGGGACCAAAGTCACCGCCGAGGTGCTTGAAAATGCCGTGAATCTAAAGGTCATCGGCCGGGCGGGGATCGGGCTGGACAACGTGAATATAGAAGAGGCCAGCAAGCGCGGCATCGTGGTCATGAATACTCCGGAAGGAAACGTAATAACGACCGCTGAACATGCCATCGCGATGATGCTTGCCCTGACGCGAAACATTCCCCAGGCTTCCGGCTCACTAAAAGGGGGGAACTGGGAGAAGAAACGGTTCAAGGGCAAAGAGGTGTTCAACAAAGTCCTCGGAATTATCGGTGTCGGGCGGATCGGCAGAATTGTCGCAGACCGGGCGGCCGGTTTGAAGATGCAGGTGATCGGATACGATCCCTACATCAACCCCGAAGTAATCGACAAGCTGGGGATAGAGGGCGTAACAATCGATGAACTCTTTGCCCGGGCGGATTACATTACGATACATACGCCGATGACGAACGAAACGAGAAATATTTTAAACGCCGATGCGTTCCGGAAGATGAAAAAGGGTATCTTCATTATCAATTGCGCGCGGGGCGGCATTGTAAACGAAGCCGATCTCTGTGCGGCCATAAAGGAAGGTATCGTGGCGGGGGCCGCTCTGGATGTTTTTGCAAAGGAACCGCCAATCGGGAACCCTCTGCTCGAACTGGAACAGGTAATCGCGACGCCGCACCTGGGAGCGTCCACGGAAGAAGCGCAGGAAAACGTTGCCATAGCCGTTGCGGACCAGATAGCCGATTTTCTGACCCGTGGAACCATCCGCAACGCGGTAAACGCTCCGAGCATCGACGGCGCCATCCTGGCGAAACTGCGGCCCTATCTCGTATTGGCCGAGAAACTGGGATGCGTGCTGACGCAAATCACCAAAGGGGCGATACAACGGGTGGCAATCGAATATGTGGGTGAAGCCGCCGAGCTTGAAATACAGCCCATGACGATTGCGATCCTCAAGGGGATGCTCAGCCCCATTCTCGGTGATATGGTCAATTTCGTGAATGTCCCGATCCACGTAAAGGAAAGAAACATCAAGGTGAGCGAATCGGTTCAGAGCGAGGCCGAGGATTTTACGAACCTGATCAGTATCCGGGTGGTAACTTCGGAGCGGGAGAATGTGGTTGCCGGCACCATCGTTGGAAAGAAAGAACCCAGGATGGTGTGTCTGAACGATTTCCGCCTTGAAGCGGCCCTTGAAGGGCATTTGCTCCTGATTTACAACATCGATACTCCCGGCACCATCGGAGCTATTGGAAGCTGCCTGGGAAAGCATAATATAAATATTTCAATGATGAATGTCGGACAGGTGCTCGAACGCGGGCAAAACATTATCTTTCTCCGTACCGACACGCCGGTTACCCCGGACGTTGTGAAAGCACTGCTTGCGATGGATAACGTGGATATTGTCCAGGCTATAGAGCTATAGAAACCTAAGGGAGGAGAAGCGCGCCATGGTGGAAAATGAAGAAGACAAGGGATTTGTCGTGAAGGACCGGCGCAGGTTTACGGAAGAAGCCGGCGCAGAAGAATCGAAAGCTGCCGCTACGGAACCTGTTGATACCAAACGGGAGGAGGCGAAAGAAGCAGCGGCAGGGGAAACTCGGGGGGCATCCGATAGAATGCAGGACAAGGGACCGTTTCCTGAAGTCTCCCTGGCCACTTTCATTATTTCCCTTAGTTCTTCGGCGTTGGTGCATCTTGGGGAGATTCCCGAACCGGAAACAAATCAAACTCATGTCGATCTGCCCATTGCCAAGCAGATCATTGACACCCTCGGAATGCTCGAGGAGAAGACCAAGGGGAACCTGGATCAGGATGAGGACCGGCTGCTCCGGTCGGTGCTTTATGACCTGAGGATGCGCTTTGTGGAAAAATCCAGCAAATAATCCGAATCCGTGACAAGGTGGGCCCTCATTGATCTTGGAGACAAGCGTTCCGGCAAAGATAAATCTCTGGCTCGAGGTGATCCGGAAAAGAGAAGACGGATACCACGAACTCTCGAGCCTCATGCTGCCCATTTCGCTCTTCGATCGGTTGTCTCTGGAAGTGGAACCCGGCGGCGGGCGGATAACTCTGAGCTGCGATTCCGTTGAAATCCCGGATGATGAGAGGAACCTTGCATGGCGGGCGGCCGATCTATTTCTCAGAGCGGTGGGCACTGAGGCTAAAATCCATATCGGGCTGCAGAAGAATATTCCTTCGGGGGCCGGACTTGGTGGCGGGAGTTCGGATGCAGCGGGAGTGCTGCTGTCGCTGAATTCATTTTTCGAAAGCCCCCTGTCGATTTCCCGGCTCGAGGATATCGGCTGCCGACTGGGGGCTGATGTCCCTTTCTTTTTGCATAAAACACCGGCTCTTGCGACAGGGATCGGTGAAAAACTCGAATTTGCGAGTGGGATTCCGGAATATCCTCTGGTTTTGATAAAACCGCCGATTATGGTACCCACCGGCTGGGTATATGAAAATTTAAAATTGACAAGGGGAATGGCTCAAATTAAACTAGAGCGTTTAAGGCAGAGTCCATGGCAGCTTGATCAGGTTACCGAAAACGATCTGGAATCGGTTACCATTCGGGAATATCCTGTAATAGCGGATCTTAAAAGCTGGCTGCGCGGGCACGGGGCTGTGACGGCGTCCATGAGCGGCAGCGGTCCCACCGTCTTCGGGGTTTTTGTTTCGCGTGAAGCTGCTGAAGCGGCCGCGCTGGACGCTGCGGAGGTCTGGAAAGACTGCTGGATCACGGCGGCGAAGACGGAGGACGGATGTCGGCGGACGGAGGACTGAGTACGGTAAAAAGAAAGAAACCCTGATCACGAAAAACACCCTTCGGCTTCGCTCAGGGCAAGCTCAGGAAGCACGAAAAAATCTTGTATTGCGCCTTTCGTGTGTTTCGTGCCTTTCGTGGTAAGATGTTTTGGTGGATTTACAGGATTAGGGCGAGCGCAGGTGATAGAATTGGAAGGAGAGTGGTAGATAGGATAGAGGTGGAATTCGGAGTACAGGAGAGGGAAGAAAGGATTTTATTTTGTGCAGGGTGTGGCGACTTTAGTCGTCAGCACTGAGTTCTCTCTTTCGTTTTCTGTCTTTCGAGTTTTGTTGGGGCGTGGCCAAGCGGTAAGGCACGGGTCTTTGGAACCCGCATTCGAAGGTTCGAATCCTTCCGCCCCAGCCATTTTTTTACCTGGGCCTGGAACTTGAGCTTCAGGCGATATCCGGACTAATTCAATATTATGTGGAGCCGTCTCACTCTGTTTACCGGAAACTCGAACCCTGCGCTGGCTGAGAAGGTCTGCGCGTTATTGGGGATCAGGCCGGGGAAACTTCTCGTCTCACGCTTCAGTGACGGGGAAATCCGGGTTGAAATAAGCGAGAACGTCAGGGGGAAGGACATCTATGTTCTCCAGTCCACCTGTCCGCCGGTCAATGAGAATTTGATGGAGCTTCTGGTAGTGATGGATGCTCTGAAAAGAGCTTCCGCACTGCGGGTAAACGCCATAATTCCATATTACGGTTATGGGCGACAGGATCAGAAGGACAAACCGAGAGTTGCGATCGCAGCCAAAGTGGTTGCCGACCTTTTGTCGGTTGCGGGAGCTGACCGGGTAATAACGATCGATTTACACGCCGATCAGATACAGGGATTTTTTACCGTTCCGGTGGACCATCTCTTCGGTACTTTCGTATTTATCAATGCTTTGCGCGGAGACCTGCGGGGAGATGAGATAGTTGTGGCCCCGGATGCGGGAGGGGTCGAACGCGCGCGGTTGTTCGCCTCACGGCTTAAGCTGGATTTGGCGCTGATGGATTATCGCAAGAACGGAGCAGCGGCGCGCATAGTCGGCAATGTCAAAGGCAGGCGAATTATAATTCTCGACGATATGATCGATTCCGGAAGGACCGTGATACGCACGGCTGAAGTTGCCAAGGCGGCAGGGGCCGATATCGTGGATGCGTGCAGCGTTCATGCAGTCCTTTCAGGAGACGCCGTTGAGAAAATTGTGTCTTCACCGATACGCACGCTTATGGTGACCGACACGATTCCGCTTTCCCAATCGGCGGAGCAATGTGAAAAAATCGTCACTGTGAGTATTTCGCCGATGCTTGCCGAGGTGGTCAAGAGGGTTCACTTCGACGAATCGATAAGCTCTATATTTGCAGAAATCTGAGCGCAAACCTGCGCTTTCAACCAGGAGGTAACGGCCGATGAATTTGGAACTGACAGCAGCGAGGAAGACCACCAGCGGAAAAGGGGCGGCACGGAGCGTCCGCCGTGATAAGAGGGTCCCGGCAGTCCTGTATGGACCGAAGACCGAGTCGATTTCTCTTACGGTTTCGTCCATCGAACTGGAAAAATTGCTGAGAGATACCGGAGGCGAAAGCAAGCTGCTTAACCTCAATATTGACGGTCAAGATTCGCCTAAACAGGTACTGATTCGGGAAGTTCAGGTACACCCGTACAGGAGGCGATTTCTGCACGTCGATTTCTACGAAGTGCCACTGGATCAGCCTATCGTTGTTGAGGTCCCGATCGCGCTCGTGGGTGATTCGATCGGCGTGCAAAAGGGTGGCGAGATTAACCTGATCCGCCGTACGCTTTCGGTTCGCTGCCTGCCGAATCAGATTCCGGAGAGCATTAGGGTAGACGTAAGTAAAATGGACCTTGGGCAGATCATCCATGTCGAGGAACTTACTGCCGAGGCTACCTTCGTGATTGTCGATGAAAAGTCGGTTGGCGTTGTGAGCATCCTGGTTCCGGAGACTGCAGCGGCGACTGAGGAAGAAGGAACGCCGCCGCCGAAGAAATAAGGGCCGGGATGGATTTCCAACCAGGCGGACGCGAGAGCAGGCCCATGGGCAATTCCTGCCGGACCTCCGGTGAAGAAAAGATCCTTGCCGTCATCGGCCTGGGCAATCCTGGAAAAGAGTACGAGAATACGCGGCATAATGCCGGTTTCCAGGTGGTTGACCGTCTGATCCGGCGTTATGGGATAGGCATGCAGGAGCGTAAGTTTCGGGCTTCCTGGGGATCGGGAGCTGCGGAAGGACGCAAAATCCTGTTCGCTAAACCGCTTACGTATATGAATAGGAGTGGAGAAGCGGTCGGAGAAATCATCAGCTACTTCGACATTCCCTGCGAGCAGGTACTGGTAATCCATGATGACCTCGACCTTCCGTTTGCTCGTATCCGTATTGCCAGGAAAGGAGGAGCGGGCGGGCACCGAGGAATTCAATCCATAATCGATCAGCTTGGCAGCATCAATTTCCCCCGCATCAAAATCGGAATCGGTCGTCCCAAACACGGCGAGCCGATAGAGTCATTTGTGCTCCAGCCTCCGTACTCCGAGGATCGTGAACAATTCGAAAAAATGTATACGCAGGCCGAGGAGGGCGCCCGCGCGGTTCTCTCCACCTGCCTCGCTACCGCTATGAATGATTTCAACAAGCGGGAAGATGAACCATAAGTGTAACTTAGATGTTCGCAATTTTTTACCGGGGAATACTATCCCCGTTCTCAGCGGCTTTCAGATTCCGTTTCACCGTCAGGCGGTTGTTTGTTGGATGGGACGGCTGAGAATGCCGCATGGAAAGTATCGGCGCCGCGCCTCAAGCGTAAGAGAAGGATTACGTCTTTCTTGATCCTATCCATGATCCGTTTATAGTCGCGATCGTCGTAGATCACCTGCCTGTTGATTTCCTTTATGACGTCTCCAGCTTGCAACCCGGCTTTGGCGGCCGGTGAGTCATCGGCAATCCCGGTGATGACCACCCCGCGCTCTTTTTCATCAATTCCGAATTGTTTAGCCAATTCCGCGTCAATTTTTCGGACCGTAATGCCCCACAGGGTCTCTGGTGTCACTGCTGCTGTTGCCGTCTTCTTGAGCTTTTCAGGAGTTTCGGACGTGCCTAGGGCAGGCTGAGAAGGAGGGGAACCACTCTCGGTTTCGGGAGGGGTCTTGGACTCGCGCGGCTGCGTTTCGTGACTCTCGGTTTTAGTAGATATTTCCTGTGGGGCGGTGGTTGTCCTAACGTAGAGTAAGGCAGAGACCACAGCCAACGCCGAGAGAACGGCAATCACGCCATATAGTGTGGTCGGACGCTTCTTTGGGGTATTTGGCTCTATTTCGGGAGGCAGAATCGGCGTTGGCTTGCGCAGAGGAGGAGTCTTTTGATTTTCCGGCATATTGCAGGCCTCCTGCCAGTTGGTGGAGCGGTTCGGAAATTTTCGGCAATGCAAGCGCCTACGTGCTCGAAGCGCGTGAACCAAAGGAGAAAGGATTGCGTTTCGCGCCCGGATAACCTTTCGAAGCTCAGGGCGAACCCGTACACGGTCTACCCGCTCCCATCAAGGGGAGGGGGGCGGCGGATTTCCACCAGGAAGGTGGGTAAAAGCGAAGCCGCCCGGATAACAAGTCGCCAAGCTACCCGGTTATTGGTAAGTGTTGGGGTTCGCTTCGCTCAACCAACCTACATCTGCTGCATGATGGTGGGCAACGCTTGGCTTTTGCCCACCCTGAACGTTCCGACAATAGGACGACTCCGTTGCCTGATTTGACGGCACTTTGGTATAGACCTACACCCTACAGCGCGCCGCGAGGGCTGATCAGGCTTAAACCGGTTTGAGCGACCTTTCAATGTTTCTGTCGGTTATCACCTCATCGATCAGGCCGTAATCCCTGGCCTGAGCTCCTGACATGAAGAAATCACGGTCGGTATCGCGCGCTATTTGATCGAGGGCTCTCCCCGTGTGGTCCATGAGTATCTGGTTGAGTTCTTCGCGGAGTCTGAGGATTTCCTTGGCCTGGATATCCACGTCGGTCGCCTGTCCCTGAAATCCGCCCATCGGCTGGTGGAGCATGATGCGCGCGTGCGGAAGGGCGAAGCGCTTGCCCTTTTCTCCGGCTGCGAGCAGAATAGCCGCCATACTGGCTGCCTGTCCCATGCAGAGGGTCGAGACTTTTGGCTTGATGTACTGAATGGTGTCGTAGATGGCCAAACCGGCGGTTACAAGGCCGCCCGGGGAGTTGATATAGAAATGAATCTCCTTGTCCGGATCTTCGGATTCGAGAAACAGCATCTGTGCGATGATGACGTTGGCTACCTCATCCGAGACGGCGGTACCGAGGAATACGATTCTGTCCCTCAGAAGGCGGGAATAGATATCGAACGCGCGTTCGCCCCGGCTGCTCTGTTCGATTACGATCGGAATAAGTCCCATAATTATTTCTCCTGTTCGGCGGCGCCGTCGTCGGAGTCTTCGTCCGGAGCGACGTCCTCGGGCTGTCCGTGCGTTTCAGATTCCACGGTTGCTTCGGGCTTGTCTAAGTAGACTGCTTCCGCTTCGATGAGCTTGAACACCTTGTCTTCGAGTTTTCTTTCCCTGGCCTGTTCGACCAGAGCGCTGTCGGAATATTCGCGCTCGAGTTTATCGGGTTCCATGCGGTAGGCTTTTGAAAGTTCGGCATAGATTGCGTCTTCGTCCTCCTCGGCAAGCTGGATTTCTGCGGTTTCAGCTATTTTGGCAAGGATCAGCCGGGAGCGGATGTTCTTTTCGGCTTGGAGACGATAGCCTGCCCGGAGTTCAGGGGTGTTAAACCGGGAGGCGTCAAACTGGATTCCCTGGCTCTCAAACTGGTACTTAAGATTCTCGACCATCGTGTCTGCTTCACGATCCACTACCCTGGGTGAGACCTCAAGTTCGACCTGTGTGAGAAGTTTCTCGGTAATCTGTTCCCGTACGCGGCCGGATGCGCCTTCTTCCGCGCGGTTACGGAGTCCCTTGCGGATTTCTTCCTTAAGGGCGTCGAGGGTTTCAAACTGGCCGGAACCGATCGAGACGGCGAAATCGTCGTTGAGTTCAGGGACCTCCTTTTCCTTGAGTTCCTTAACCGTCAGATCGAAGCGGACTCTTTTGCCGGCAATTTCACGGGTAGGAGAGTCTGCAGCGTAGTCCAGGTCGAAAGAGAAAGTTTCACCGGGGTGGCGCCCAATTAAATGTTTGTCAAAATCGGGATGGAGAGTACCTTTTCCGATTTCGGCCATAAAGTCGTGAGTCTTACCTTTTTCAAAAACCTGGCCGTCAACACTGGGTGTAAAATCGACGACTGCAACATCGCCTTCACGAATGGGGCGGTCGGCCTCTACCGCCCGCAACTGCGCATGACTCTGACGGAGCTTCTCAAGTTCTGCGCCAACCTGTTCCTCAGTGATTTCGATTTGAGGCCTGTAAATTTCCAGCCCCTTATAGACGGGAAGTTCGAAGGGAGGGCAGATATCCACAAGCGCGGTATAGGAGAAGGACCCGTTTTCGTCAAAGTGGGTATCGCTCACGTCAGCCTGCGTGAGGGGCTTGAGGTCGGTCTCCTTGAGGGCCTCGGGGAAAGTCTCCTTGATGAACTCGGACGAAACCTCCTGCTCGACAGCTTTTCCATAATAAGACCGGATTATGCTGCGCGGGACCTTGCCGGGACGAAAGCCCTTGATCTTGATTTTTTTTGCAAGGTCTCGATATTTATCGTCGAGTTCTTGCTGGACCTTGGAGGCAGGGATTTCGACACGAATCTTCTTTTGACCGGGGCTGATCTCAGTTACGGAAACATTCATTTCCACTAGCATTCACCTTTCTAAATTGATTGGTATGCGTTAGCCGCCGGAAGGCTCGCTTCCTGGTGCGAGAGGGGGGATTTGAACCCCCAAGGGTTGCCCCGCTGGATCCTAAGTCCAGTGCGTCTGCCATTTTCGCCACTCTCGCGACTCGGCTGGTACACATTTTGATGACTTTGACCGTCCTTTGTAGCCGACTACTTTGCCCGTTACTCAGCCCGGAACGGGGCCAGGTTAGGCTTTGCGCGTCAACGCAACGCACGTGAGATCGTTTTCGCGCAAAGATCTCCCTCTTGCGTCAAACGTCCAAGATAACATGGCAGCCAGCTCGGAATCAAGTAAGCTATCTGCCTTGGTCACTTTTTGTTTCGCCTTGATTGAGCCTGAGAGTTCCCGTGGTCAGGTGAAAGACCTGCAATAGCATATTAGCACTTTTCTGCTGGAGGAGTAGCGAAGTAGTAGGTTTGGCGAGATTCGCAGGAAAGGCTTTTCAAGATGTTGCTGAAGAGATAGATTTCGCCCTTAAAAATCTTTGCTGAGGAGATCGTCTTGAGAAAATACCACTTCGCGATGATGCTATTTTTTGTGTTGTGTTGTGTACAACCCTCATTTGCCGGAACTGCGACCGTCAGGAACGGATATGTCGCTTGCGCGGATCTGCCCACGCTCGTACTGGCGCTAAAATACATCAAAGAAAAGAAAGAGATCAGCGCAAGCGATGTGCAATTCCGCAAATGCTTCAGGACCGAAAAACTCTCCGGATTGCCCGTGGAGATCATCGAGAACAAGGAAGGACATTCTCACTTGTTGCTGCGGTCCGAAAAGGCAGGGGAGCGCGACCTCGATTTCTGGACCCAAAGCGGAGCTCTGACTCAAGCCAAGCCCAAAAAACAGAGAGCGACCTCTCAGTAGTATTTTTCGATGTTATTCCGGCAGATTGTTGGGTGAGGGGACGTTCAGGGTAGATACGAACTGCCGCATCTTGTCGAGATCCTCGTGAGTGAGCGATTCAAATTGGATTCCGCTTTGCCAGGAAGAGAGGAAACCACTGGAACCATTCTGTATTTTCGCATTGCGGATGACTCTGCATCGTATCCTGTCCGTATAGAACTGAGGGCCATCTAAATTGAAGAGCTGGAGGTGGAAGGCTCTTGGCTCGAGTTCGGTGGGAGAGGCATAGGCAAATGCGATCCCGCCAAGGCTGATATCCAATATCTTCCCGCCGACCGGCAGACCATCAGGCTGGATAAGAACAGCATAGGCACTGCTGGAGATGGGAATGCGTTTATGTTTTCTTCTGTCCAGCATGGTCTCTCTTGAACTCGGAGTGTGAGAGTGTGTTTCAGCCCCGGTGAAGGCGAACACGGTATCGATCGTTCTTCCGAACGGTATCCCGTGACATGGGATAGTGCTTACCTTCCAAGTGTAGTTACAGAGCATGGTTCATGCCAGATGTGCGAAAATTTGTATTTTAAATCCGGTATTCTGAAATTTGCTGTATTTACAGGTGGTTCAAGGAGGGCAAAATCGAAAAGCTTTGTGAAGCTATTATTCGGACGAAGGAAAAGTGTAAGAAAACTTGACAAGGAGCCGTGGAGGGGCACACGACACTTTGTATAAAATCATCAGTGGTTACAATGCTTTGATCAAAGTCGAGAAAGTGTAAGAATAGTCGACGTATTTTGACAAAGCGAGCAGTAGTTGGGCATGGCAAATTGGGAAGATGTTCACAATTTGAGACTTCAGAGTTAGACGCATGTCATCCGAAGAATCCGGCAACACGTGAAGCGAGTGCCTGGATCAGAGGCGCAATCGCGATGGCGGGGACGAAATTTGCAAGCCGCAAGTCTTTCAACCCGAGCAGTTTGATTCCGATTCCCACGATTATGAGACCGCCCGTTGCGCTCATTTCGGTTATCATCGGTTCGGTGAGGAAGCTGGCGATGCTGTTTGCAAACAGGGTCAAGGCGCCTTGGTAAATCAGAATTGATAAGGACGAAAGGGCAACGCCCCAGCCCAAGCTGGCTGCAAAGGCGATAGAGGCGAATCCATCCAGGACGGCTTTAACCGAGAGGAGGCGAAAATCGCCGTTGAGGCCGTCGGCAATCGAGCCAAGAATAGCCATGGCGCCGACGCAGAACACGATGCTCGATGTAACGAAACCTTCCGCAAACGAATTAGGGGACCCTCCGGACAGCCGGGCCTGGAGGAATTCCCCGAGGTTCACGAGGCGGTCTTCGATATTGAGCAATTCTCCAACCACAGCCCCGAGGAGGATTGCTCCGAGCACGATGAGCACGTCGTTGGTTTTGATTGCCATCTGAATGCCTATCAGGATAGTTAGGAGGCCTATGCCGTTCATGACGGCGGCACGCATTTTTACAGGCAATCTGGACCCGGCGGAGGCGCCTATGGCGCTCCCTGCGATGATGGTTCCCATATTGATGAACGTTCCTACCATGTTTTAGGAACGCCCCCTTTCCATATCGCCTGCGCCTGGGAGATCGAGATGTCCCGCCGCATTTTCCAGCCGGGAGACCCTTTCGACAATGGAAGGATGGGAGTAGTGGAACCATACGTAAAGCGGGTGAGGACTGAGATTTGAGAGGTTGTCGGCTGCAAGTTTTTTGAGTGCCGTGGCCATGGGTAGGGCTGTTCCTAACATATTGACTGCAAAGACATCCGCCTCCCGTTCAAAGCGCCTTGAAATTTCCATGTAGAGGGGTTGCAGGAAAAAGATCGTTTTCTGCCAAAAAATGCCGGCCAGGAAAAAGCCCACATAAGGCGAAGGGGCGGCGAAGCCGAACGTCGAATACAGCATGGGCCACTTCAGGAACAAGTAGGTTGCGTAAAAAGCGGCCAACGAAAATCCACCGAAAATCAGAAGTTGCTTCAGGACATGTCTTTTTCGAAAATGCCCCACTTCATGGGCGAGAACCGCGAGGATTTCATCTTGAGTGTGCATTTCGAGCAAAGTGTCATAGAGGACTATCTGCTTCGTTTTTCCTAT
>Ga0364919_10091_pt2 | contig 27278 bp, 34 predicted proteins | sample SorcelJu500001C7_2_FD_206953 | JGI IMG/M metagenome (GOLD analysis project Ga0364919, IMG submission 206953) | Enriched cells from Trout Bog Lake Hypolimnion, Wisconsin, USA - BchlTB.June20.5000.01.C7 | ecosystem: Environmental > Aquatic > Freshwater > Lake > Hypolimnion/Profundal zone | place... | reverse complement strand
TCAAAAAACGTTATTTAGGCAGTGGGGCGGAATTCGGCTGCGGATGGACTGCCCGGTCGGGTTTATTACGCGAGTAATACATGGATGTAGCGGACAAAATCATTGCAGACCTGGTGAACGCTGTGCCGGTGGACAAGATCCGGACGAAGGCGATCAAGCTCGGCGTCAATCCGAAGCGGTGGGGCATGGTGTTGGCCGAATGCCGGCGGAAGATCAGCCTGGCGGCGAATTACAACCGGGATGAGAAGCTGGCTCTCTCAATTTCACGGCTCGAATACCAGTACGCTCAGGCGGTCGCGCTGAAAGATGGGAAGCTGGGGATACAGGCACAGCGGGAACTGAACAAATTGTTAGGGCTGTATCACGCGCAGCCGGCGGCGGCGGAGGGGCCGGAGGGGGCTGTCAGTCAGGATGATGCGCTTGTTCGGGGGTATTTGGCTCCTTTGGTCGAGGGTGGTGAGGAACTGCCGTTGCCGGAGCTGGCTCGGCTGGCGGCTCAGAGGATTATCAATGCATGACAATCCAATCCGAGCGCGAACGATACAGACGGCACAAGGGCCGGGTCCGACGCTCGCAAAACGAGATGGTACACGCCGGTCAGGAGATCGCCCCTCTCCCGCCGATCGCGAACCCTGCGCGCCGCAGAGAAGCCGCCGAAAGTCTACAGCGATTTTACGAGCTGTACTTTCCGCTGACTTTCAATCTGCCTTGGAGCGACGATCATTTTTTTGTGATCGCCAACATGGAGGAGGCCATCAATCACGGCGGAAAGAACGTCCTGGCGATGCCTCGCGGGTCGGGAAAGTCGGCGATGATTCGGGGGGCGTGCCTTTGGGCCATTCTGACCGGCCGGCGGCGGTTCGTGTCGATCATTGCGGCCAACGATCCAAAAGCAGCCGAGGAACTGACCAAGATACAAACGGCGTGCGAAACGGCCGAGGATTTGATCGCCGATTGGCCCGAAGCCTTGTATCCGATTCGCATGCTGGAGCGCATCGCCCAACGGCAAAAGGGCCAGATGTATCTGGGTCGGCATACGCGCATGACCTGGCAGGACGGCAAGCTGGTCTTTCCCACGATTCCGGGCTCGAAGTGTTCGGGCTCGATCATCATGTCGGCCGGACTGGGAACCGCCAGCATCCGTGGGCAAAGCCATTTGACGCCTGGCGGGGAGTTGTTGCGTCCAGACTTTGCCATGATAGACGATCCGCAGACGACAGAGTCCGCGGAATCGGACCTCCAATGCGGACGCCGGGAGAAGCTGATCAAGGCCGACGTTATCGGCATGGCCGGGCCGGGAAAAGCGATGACAGTGCTGGCCGCTGTCACCTGCATTCGGAACGGCGACGTCGCGACCAGGCTGTTAGACCCCGAGACGACACAGGGTTGGGTCGGCAAGAAAATGCGAATGCTCGATTCGCTGCCTACCAACATGGATCTGTGGGACCGCTACGCCGAGTTGCGTCGCCAGGGAAAATCCGGTTGCGAAGCGGCCAACGCGTTCTATGCCAGCCGCCAAGCCGAAATGGATCTGGGCGCGAAAGCATCGTGGCCGGCCCGCGTCGAGCCGGGGGATTTGTCGGCGATTCAAACGGCCATGAACCTGCGGATTTCCGATCGGTCCACATTCGAGGCGGAGTATCAGAACGATCCGCTCGGTCCGGAGGCGGAAGAGTCTTTGCCGACGCTGGAGGGCTTGCAGGATCAACTGAACCGGCATGCGCGGGGCGTGATTCCGGCATGGGCCACCCATGTTGTGAGTTTCATCGACTGCCACGAAAAGGCCCTCTATTACCTCGTTCTGGCCGCGGCGGACGATCTGACCTGTGCCGTCGTGGATTATGGGACGTGGCCGGAGCAATCGCGAGACCATTTCCAGCTCAAGGACATTCGCAAGACGCTGGCCAGAAGGCTGGAAGCGGCGGGGAAGACAGGTGGTCCCGAGTCCGCGATTGTGTATGGTCTGGAAGAATTGACCGAAATGCTGGCGTCGAAGGCTTGGAAGCGCGACGACGGCACCGAGTTACGCATGGAGCAAATCCTTATCGACTCGGGAAAATGGTCGAAGGATATCTACGAATTCTGCCGGTCGGCCAAACACGGTGGTATCATTCTGCCCAGCAAGGGAAAGGGCTTCGGTGGGGGAACGACTCCGATCGCCGATTGGAAGATCAAGGATCACGACAAGCGGGGATTTGGGCACGTGATCACGGCCGACCCCAAGAAGCGTTCGGTCCGGCTCGTCACCTTCGACACGAACATGCTCAAGACATTCGCATGTTATCGACGCGCGACGGTGGGCAAAGGGGGGCTGACTGTGTTTGGCGACTCTTCCGACGTGCACCGCATGTTGCAGGATCACTGCATGGCAGAGCAGGCCCGCAAGAAGTCGGAGGTGTGGGAGTGGCACATCAAGCCCGGGGCGCCGGACAACCATTGGTTCGACTGTTTGGTGGGGGCGATCCTGGCGGCGATCTTGTGCGGGTGTGCAATTGAGACGCATCGGGATCTGACGCCACCCAAGAAGCGTAAGAAGATTCAAGTGACGTTTTAGGAATGAGGCTTGAGGCCTGAGGCTTGAGGCCTGAGGCTTGAGGAAACTTTTGCGTCCCAATGGGACTATGGAGACAATTATGGCAGAAAAAGGACGTCCAAAGGGGTCGCCGAATGTGAAGGCAATAGCCGAGGCGGTTCCCAGTCGGTGTGCGGTCTGCAATTCGACTGAGGCGACCAAGCTCGGCGACCGCAACATCCAGGAATTTGAAGGGATCGACAGCGACGGCAAGCCCTTCAATCAGATCGTCCGCCAGCGGGTCCAATGTGATTCCTGCGGCCAAGTGCGAATCGACAACAGCCGCGAGTTCGTCCCGGCGGGGGACAAATGATGCGTATCGAACATCGTGCCAACTTTAAGCATCTGGTTCCTACGCACGAACTCGACCTGGTCTTTGCGGCCCAACGCGAAGTCATCGCAATGGGGGGCCAGTTGTGCCTTTATCCCGACCTCGAATTCGGGATCGCTGTCGACGCGGCCGGGAATAGTCTTGGATTGCTCGCCTACCGGAAGGATGATGAGGGGGAGATCTGGGTGCAGATCGCCTACGTGCACACATGGTGGCGCCGGAGAGGAATTTTCAAAATTATGATGAACTGGCTCGTTCAGTCTTACCCCGACAATCGAATCGGATTGGGGACGCATGCGACCAATCTGGCCATGATCGAGGCCGCGAAAAGCGTAGGAATGGCCCAAGAAGTGGTCTATCTGTATCTCGCCCCGCGGCCGTTTCCGCCGCGCCCTGGAATGAAGGATCTGTAAATCAATCCGCGAACCAACCCCACGCGGCTGAGCGGCCCCCGATGCAGCAAAAAACCACCGCTAGCCAACCGGGTCCAGGGTCGAACCCTGGGAAATAATGGGATTTCCCATTATTTGTTTTCGAAAAATCTGGGGAATGTGTCGGAGCGGCCTTGATGGGTGGCTCCGAACGCTTATCCTGATCTTCTACTGACGCCACCAGTCTCCTTTGAGAAGCCCGTGCAGGGGCTGCACTCCCTTGCACGGGTTTTTCTTTGTTATGTCGTTCAATTCCGATCAGGTCAAACGTCTCCAAACGATTCTCGCAGAGAATGTCGGCGTGCAATCCGTGATGGTGAACGGCCAATCGGTAAGCTATGCCGACCTGGAGGCCAAGCTCGACTATTACGAGAACAAAGTCGCCCGCGAAAATGGAACGCGGCCCCGCGTCTTTACCGTCGAGCTGGGAGGCGGCTCGCAGTGATCACGCTCGCCGACATCTCCCGCCCCGTCGCTCGCGCCGCCACCGCTGTGAAGGCCGGAGCGCGGTCGTTTCTGGGTTACGATGCCACGAAATCGACCCATCGGCGTAAGGCGCCGAGTGGAGTTCTCCGGTCCGAGGATCAAGAGCAAACGCCGTCTGAGCGGGCCAAGCTGCTCAGCGGTTCGCGGGACATCGCCCGCAACTTCGGAATCGCTGGGTGGGCGCTTCGCAAGCATATGGATTACGTCTCGACGTTCCATTTTCAGCCCAAGTGCAAAGACAAGCGGCTGAACGAGCGGCTCAAGTCGTTTGTGGATTGGTGGGGGCGCCCCGAAAACTTCGACGTCGCCGGCCGACACAGTCTCCGCCGGTCGATCCGCATGCTCGAACGGGCGAGAAGCGTCGACGGCGATCAATTGGTCGTTAAAATCGCCAGCGGAAAGGTCCAGTTCGTCGAGGGCGATCGCGTCCGCACTCCCTACGGCGGGTTTCCGGATGGCACACCGGTGACCAGCGTGGAACATGGCGTGCAGTGCGATTGGGATCAAGCCGGGAAGGCCATCCGCTACGCCGTCTGCCGTCGCGGCCGCTCGAATGACTTTTCGACCAACGCCGGCTCGTTCTTCTTTGAACGCTGGGTGCCCACGGAAAACGCCACGTTGCACGGGTATTTCGACCGGATCGACCAAATCCGGGGCGTGGCCCTCATGGCGCCCACAATCAACGTGTTCCGCGACGTGTACGAGGGGGCGGATTACGCGTTGGCCAAAATGAAGGTCAATCAGCTCTTCGGCCTGGCGATCTATCGCGACAAAGCCGACATGCTGGGCACCAAAACGGAAGAGGAAGATCGATTCGTCGTCGATTTCGGCAAAGGGCCGCAATTTTTCGACCTCGACAAAGAGGATAAGGCCGAATTTCTGGAATCACAGTCGCCGAGCGATCAATTCCAGTCGTTCGCCGCGACGTCAATAGCGATGGCGCTCAAGGCGTTCGACATTCCATACTCGTTTTACGCCGAGAATTTCACGAATTTCAGCGGCCAACGCCAGGCGTGGATCCAGTATGACCTGTCGGCATACGACAAGCGCGAAGAGAACCGCATCCTGCTCATCAATCTGCTGCGCTGGCGACTGGCGATCGCGATTGCCGACGGTTATTTCGACGGCTACGGGGTGACATCGGTCGACGATCTGCCGTTTGACTGGATGAACGCCGGCATTCCGTGGATTAATCCGCTCCAAGAGGTCCAGGCTGACACCCAAGCGGTCGCCAGTGCGTTCACGAGCCGACAACGCGTCTGCCGGTCGGCCGGCGACGATTTCTTCGCGATCGCGGACGAAATCAAGGAAGAAAACGATTATCTGCTGTCGCTGGGACTGCCCACCACGGTCACACCGGCCAACGTGCAGATCACGGAGGTCGCCGGCCATGCCGCCTAAAGCCAAACTCGGCCAACCTCCGAAATTCTTCCGCGCCTCGATCGCCCGGGGGCTCGCATCGAAAAAGGATGCGCCACCCATCGACCCGACCGGCGGAAACGACGGTTGCGGAATCATTCGCGGCATGGCGATCTGCACGCGTGGGGAAGCGCTCGGACATGATCTGTGGATTGACAATGAGTTTCTCGACCAGATCGCCGAGCAGATGAATGCCTCTGCCGCCGGTATCAAGGCGCGATTCACGCATCCCGGACTGAGCAGTGACGGATTGGGCACATACACCGGCCGCGTCACAGACGGGACTGTCGACGGCGACGTCTGCCGGGGCGATCTGCATATCAGCCAAGCCGCTTGTGATACGCCCGACGGGAACCTAGGCGATTACCTTTTGAAACTGGCAGCGAGCGATCCGGCCGCTTTCGGCAATTCCATCGTGTTTGACCACGATTATGAGGCCGAACGCAATTTCATGGTAGCCAATGGCGGCAAAGGGGACGGTGGGAGTTGGTATCAGGCTCAAGACGGATTCCAGAGCCCCGATCCGCTGAATGTCGAGAACTTTCCGCACGCCCGACTCAAGGCGTTGCGGGCTGTCGATGCGGTCGATCAGCCGGCCGCGAATCCTTCCGGATTGTTCCACCGGGGGGACAAGGCGGCCGCCGATGCCGAGGCCCTAATGGCATTCAGCCTGGGGCTCAGTGCCGAGCGACCCGATTTGACGGAACTGGATGTTGACCCCGATCGGTTTGGGGCGTTTGTTTCACGATTCCTGGACCGGCATAAGCTGTCCATCATTTCCACGGAGCCTAAAATGCCCGATCCCGCGCCCAACCCGACGCCTTTGGCCACACCGCCGAGCGCACCGCCCACTGGCGAACCAACGCCTCCGATTCCGGCCGTCGAAAAACTGTCGGTCTCGAATCCGACGCCTCCGGCCCAAAAAACCGGTGCCGATTTCCTGACCGCCTTCGGGGATCAGGGCGGTGTCTGGTTCGCCCAAGGCAAGTCGTTTGACGAAGCCACCCAACTCCATACGGCCGCGCAAACCAAGCGCGCCGATGAGCTGGCGACCGAGAACGCCAAGCTCAAAGCCCAACTGGCGGCTCGAACCGGCGAAACGACGCCCCTGAGTGGGAACACGCCGCGCCCCGACGAAAAAACGCCCGACCAGGCCAAGCTCACAAAGCTGAAGCAGGCGATCGGCAGCGAGGGATTGGCCCGGTTCGCCGCCGCCATCACGTTGCCGACCAAAAATTAGCCCCCGGTATCACGCGCGTAATACGCCTGCCGGGGCGGACCGGCGTCCAACCACCATTCACTCAGAAAGACCATAAATCATGGCACAAACGACACTGCTCGACATCGCGATCGCGAATGGCAGCGACGCGGTCGCCGGGCTGATCCAGGAAACCATCAAGGCCACCCCCGAGGTCTTGTATGTCCCGGCCCGCACCATCACGGGACTCAATTTCAAGACGCTGGTGCGGACCGGTCTGCCGGCCGCCGGCTTTCGCGCTGCCAACCAGGGCCTCGCGACGGTGAAAGGCGTCTACGAAAACCGACTGGTCGAGACGTTCATTCTCAATCCGCAGTGGGACTGCGATATCGCGGTCGCCGATGTGTACGAAGATGGGGCCGAGGCCTGGATCGCGATCGAAGCGGGGGGCATCGTCACGGCCTCTTGGCAGACGCTCGGTAAGCAGTTTTATTACGGTGCCAAAAACGGTGGCGACGCGCTGGGGCATCCCGGCTTGCTCGATTATTACGACTCGACCAATATGGTTGTCGATGCGGGCGGCACCACGGCCTCCACTGGCAGCTCTGTCTGGGCGGTACGGTTTGGCCCGCAGGACGTCCAATGGGTCTTTGGCAATAACGGCGAACTGCAAATGAAGCCCGTGCGGATGCAGTCGATTATCGACAGCAACGGCAAGCAGTACACGGCCTACGTGCAAGAGCTGCTGGCGCGGCCTGGTCTGGCGTCCCAGCGTATCTATTCTTGTGGCCGAATCAAGAAATTGACGGCGGACGTGGGGTGCACGTTGACCGACAAACTGATGGGGAGCCTGTTCGCCAAATTCCCGTCGATGCTTCCCCCCGACGCGTTCTTCATGAGCCGGCGGTCGCGCGAGCAGCTCCGGGCGAGCCGGACGGCGACCAATGCGACCGGTGCCCCCGCGCCGATCCCGATGGACTTCCAGGGTGTGCCGATTTACGCGTCGGACAATCTCTTGGATACCGAGGCGTTGACGCTGTAAGGAGACGTGAGGCTTGAGGGGTGAGGCGTGAGGCAACTCACGTGGCCCCTTGGGCTCATATAAGTTTACTCAAGCCTCAGGCCTCAAGCCTGTTACCTTTTTTCCGAAGGAAAAACCCATGACCCCAATGAATGTACAAGACGCGTTGCTGTCGATCAGCCGCGCGTTGCCCGCGTCGACGTCGGCTGTCACAAGTGCGGCGGCGCTCGACTTGCAGGCCAGTGCACGCTCGGATTTTGTCGCCCGCGTCGAATTGCTGCTCTCGGCACCGGCCGTCACGACGGCGCAGCTCCCGGACACCAAGTTGATGACATACGACATCATCGACAGCGTGAATGCCGACTTGTCTAGCCCCCGCATCATCGCCCCGGGCGTGATCGTGCAAACGGGAGCAGGCGGAGCGGGAGCGGCCGGTGCCACCTTCCGCTGGAAACCGCCCACCAACGCCCGACGTTACTACGGCATCCGGATCACGCCGAGCGCCAGCGGCACAGGCGATGCGAGCGGTGTCTCGGCGACGTTGCAACTGTTGTTTTGACAAAGGCGACAGGCTTGAGGCTTGAGACCTGAGGTAAAACCTCAAGCCTCACCCCTCAAGCCTCAGGACTTTCCCCAATGAGCGTATTCGGCGATGCACTAGCAGGCGGCTTGAAAGCGATTAGACGAATCGCCGGACAGCCCATTGTCTACGTCGCCGGGTCGCTCTCGATTCCGATTCCCCTGGCGGTGCAAGCCAAGAATGAGCTGCAAAGCACGTCGGATACTGTGGTTTTAGAGACGGTGGAAGTCCGCGACTGGAGTTTTCCGGCGGCGAGCCTGGTCGACGGGAGCGGCAACGTTTTCGAGCCGTCCGCCGGCCACCAGATTCTGGCGAGCATTTTGGGTGTCGATCACACGTTCGAGGTTGTCCTGGTGCCTGGTCATCAGGTGTTTGGCTACGTCGACAACGATCAATCGACGATTAACGTCCACACGCAAAGGATTGGGTAGATGCCAGAGGAAGCCACACCTATCGGAAGCCTGACTGCGACCGTCGAAAAGGGTGTCGTCGAGCGGATGCGTTCGATGGGGTTCGCCGAATTCGTTCTCACGGCAATTTTAGTCGCGATCGGATTCGGATTTGTGTGGGGTGTGAGTGAGATCAAGGAATTCGGCACAAATATGGAGACGGCCCACCGCGAGGAGAGGAACGCCGCGGACAAGTCGCATCGCACGGAGCGGACCGAGGCCGACGAACGACACGCGAAGACCATCGCAGACCTGATAGCGACACAGGAAAAGACGCTGGACCGGATCGAGCGGAAGGTTAACGAACGCCACAACGCAGGACACGCGGCGGCGCTGCCTGCGGAAGCGGGACCGCCAGGAACTTAGTCTTTTGTCAGTCACTTTAAAAACGAGGAAATTATGGACTTTTTGACGAAGCTGAATGACGTATTGAGCAAGATCGACCCAACAAAAGCCCAGCCGATTATCGACGCGCTCAAGAAACCGGAGTTCGCGGCAATCCTGACGCAACTCGGTCTGCCGGACCCAGCCATTGCGGTCAACGTGCTCAGTTTTTTGTTGAGTCTCGAAAAGGAAATTCAGCCGATTCTGGCCGACATCATCAAGGCTCTTGGAGCGAAGTAATGGCGGCATTTATCGCGTTTCTCACCAAGTGGGGGCCGATCGCATTGCACGTGATCGGCCCGGTGTTGACGTTGATCGGTCATTCCAACACGATGGCCGCAACGACCAATCCCGATGTACCGTCGATTTCCCAGATGCCACTGTTGATGGCGGGAATCGGATCGCATGGCGTGGCACTATTGGTCAGTTCGCTCGTGGGAATGTTTCGCGACAGGACACCAAAAGCAACCAAGCTGCTGGCCGATCTGTCTGCGGAATTGGCAACGACCGGAAACGCGACGGCCCTGAACGACGTGGCCACATTGATTCAAAAACTGGGCGCGAAAAAGCCGTGAACCGATTTGTCCTGTTGCTCGTGATCTGCTGTGCCGGGTGCTATTCCGCAACTCCGTCCAGCAAGCCCGCGTCCGTTGCGACAGCCAACGCTGTTGTGTTCGAACGGCTGGCCGTCGCGGTCGAGCGCGGGGAGTTTTGCGACTCGACGCAACGATTCGTCAAGGTGGCGGGTGCGACGTTGAATGCGAATCGCATCACGCCACCCAAGGATTACGACGCCGCGTTGACACCGTGGCTGAACAACCATCAGCCCAGCGATACCGAATGTAAGGAAATGGCCGCGAAGTTACGGGGGATGAAATGATCGACGTTGCTCACCTCTGCGGCACGTTTGTGGACCCGCGTCAAACCGATGCTGTCTGCAAATCACTGGACGTGATGGGCATCAAGCCGATGTTCGCCGATGCCCAGCCCCAACTCAAAGGCCACTGGGAAGCGACAGGACGCCGGCCGATCTTTTTGACCGATGCCGATTCCGACCCAGCTTGGCATCAGGATAAAGGGACCTGCTGCGGTCAGGCTTTCGGCCGCGGCACGCAATCCATGATTCGGTGGACAATCAAGCTGGGCTCGCGAATCGGGCGATCTGACGTCGAAATCGCATGGGAAGCCAACTACATCGACGCGAAGCTCAATCCAGCCATTGGGAACCGCGCGTTACCCACTGGAGAGGGCTGTTGCGTCCCCTGGATCTTCATGAGCGGCGTGCTCACTGGGCTGCTGATTCGCGGCAAATATGCGTCCGTGGATCTAACGACCGTGCAGGAAATGTGGGCGTGGAGCAACAGCGAACGCAGGTCAAAGCCGTTGCCCGCCGATCTGGTCGCGGAAATGTCCAAATACAAGATGGCAGGCGCTCACAAGATCCAGTCGATCGAAGAAGCGGCCGATGCGCTGGCAGCCAAATATTTCTTGGAGCGTGGTGCCGATCGAGCGACTGGTGCGAAACGAGACGCCGATGGGATGACAGGGACGGTTCCGTGCGGTGGGCATGCCGAACACATTTGCTGCCTGTTTGTGGACCGCAAAGGGGATCGGGTGTGGGGCGAACGCAACTCGTGGCGCGGGAGTCCAAGCTCCCCACATGGCGAATCGACTTTCAAACTCGCCGATGGCAGCGAAAAGCCGGTGCCCGATGGAGTGGGTGGCATACGTGATGAAGACATTCAGTATTACATTCGAACCGGTGACTTGTGGGCCGGTGCGCCCCCGCTGAATTGCTGGGGCTGGGATTCTGTCAAACCCAGTGATCTGGTGCAATAATGCGAAGATGCCTGCTCGTACTCGCGACGGTTCTCGCCGGCTGCTACAGCCCTACGGCAGCCCCGGCTGTCGTGCCCCCTGAGACTATCGACCCGGCAACCATCGACGCGCAGATTGAGCAGTTAAACAAAGCTACGATTCAGCCCGCATTGCCGAATGACATCAAGGGAACTTCCGGCGCGCAAATCGAACCAATCGCCGACCCCGCATTTCGGGAGGCGGAGAAGCCAGAGGCGCATGAGCCAATCGTCGAGCCCAAAAAAGAGCCAGTCGAGATTTGGTACTATGTCACGAAGCCGTGCCCGCATTGCGACAGGCTTGTGGCCGATACCAAGGACAGCAAGGAATTCGTGTTTCGGCTGGCCAAGCCCGACGACTGGAGCAAAGCCCAGGAAGCCGCCGGGAACGGATACCCAATGGTTCGTTGGCAAGTGGATGGCCGATGGACAGCGCAGATGTTTGGATGGCCGGGTTTGAGCCGTTTCGTCCAAATCTGGAAAGCGTCAAAGAAAAAGGTCGCTTAATCTCATTTTCGAGGCCTCAAGCCTCACCCCTCAAGCCTCAGGACTCGACATGGACCCCCTCACCAAGAAGATTTACGACGCGTTTCGCAAGGGCACAGCCCATTTCAATGAGCTGCCCGACGATCGTAAGGAAACGGCCCTGGTCAATGTGCAGACGGCCGATCTGATCGTCCTGCTCGACGCGCTGGCGAAAGCGACAGGAACGCCGTCGGCGAGTTGAACGCGGTCTCGCGCGATGACGCGCGAAGAGGCAAGCCCCGTGATGAGTTATTACGCGCGTGATAATCGCCCGTGAAAGTCCGATCTGAGATTGAAAAATGGATCCCCGTACCATCATTCCGAGTGCCGTGATCACCGCTCTGACAGCGGCGCTCAATGGGGGTGCGTTTGGCGCGGGCGTCTCATTCACGCCGGAGCGGGCGTGGCTGCCAGAATATGACGTCGAACAGTATGTCAATCTGACTGTGCTGGTCGTCCTGACCAGTTGGGAAAAGGAGCCGCTCAGCCCGCGGGACAATAAATGGACGGTCCAAGTCGGAGTGGGGCTCGTCCAGCATGTCGGGGCGAACAAGGATAACGCGACCATCGATCCGCTCTCGGCGATCGTCAACACGATCGCCAGTAAAGACGTTTTGGAAAAGTCGCTGTTGTTGCCGAACAACAGGTTCGCCAGTTGGATTGCCACCGCCTCGAATCCGCATTTTGACGCCAATCGACTTTCCACAAAAAACGTGTTCTTCAGTCGGACCGAGTTCACCTATTACACGGTGGTGCCGCGATGATCAAAGTCCGCTACAGCAAGACGCGCAGCTTTTTCCATCGCGCCCTGATCATTGATCCGGTCGAGCGCGCCAAGCATCAATATTTATCCAAGGCCGGGGCATTCATCAGGCGCGATGCCAAGGGACTGATTCGCCGGGCGAAGAAACCGTCCAGACCGGGTAATCCGCCCCACGATCACACGGGCCTGTTGCGCGAGCGGATTTTCTTTGCCGAGGATACGACAACCGGGCACATGCTGGTTGGCCCGGAGAAAACGAACCAAGTGTTTTTCGCGGGGGACGGTCAACCGGTCACAGGCACCGTTCCCGAGATCCTGGAGCAACCCGAGGGGGGCGACATCCAGGTCTTAGAGGTCTATTCGGACCACTTCAAAAAATGGGTCCGGGCCGACCTGCGGAGCAAACGCAAACTGGCCGGCCGCAAGACACGCTTGCGGCGCGTGCATATCGAGAGCCGGCCCTTCATGGCTCCGGCCCTCGCCAAGAACGTCGACAAGTTTCCGGATTTGTGGAAGAACGTAGTGACTGACTAGACGTGAGGCTTGAGACTTGAGGCTTGAGGAAACCATTCGGCCCTGCGGGCCGCGAACCTTTCCTCAAGCCTGTAGCCTCAAGCCCCAAGCCTTACACTGAAAGGAAGAATTATGGCCGCGACAAATCCCGGTTGGACCGGGCTCGACATGTATACGTACCTCAACACGGCGACGTATGCTTCTCCCACCTGGGTGCTGATCGACAACATCAACGATCTCAAACGGCAGAAAACGCGGGCCGAGGCCGATCTCAGCAGTCGCAAGAGCGATGAGCTCCAGCGCGAGCCGACGCTGGCGGACGTCCAATTTTCTTGGGGCATGATCACGGACGAGACGGACCCGAATTACACCACGCTCCGCACCGCCGAGGAAAACCGGACGCTGGTCGAAATCGCGTTTGCCAATCAGCCCATCGCCACCACGGGCTGTGTCTATGCCCGGCGCCAGCTGAAAATCTTCGAGTTTTCGTCGGAAGAGCCCATGAAAGACGGCACGACAACCACAGTGACGGCCAAGCCCTGCAAGGGAGCGATGAAGTCGCGCGTCACAGTGTAGCCGTGAGGCTTGAGGTCTGAGGCTTGACGCAACTCAAGCCGGCCTCCGGCCGCGTTGTTTCCTCAAGTCTGTCACATCAAGCCCCAAGCCTTTTCCCCATGCACCAATTCATTGATTCCAAAAAACGCCGTTGGTCGATCGAGGCCAGCGGCTACGCGCTCAAACGCGTGTTGAAATTGGCCGGCGTCAATCTCACCGAATTGGACGAAGGGCGTCCGCCGCTCGTTCAGCGTCTGTCAACCGATATGGTCCTGCAGGTGGATGTGCTCTACGCCATCCTACAGCCGGACATTGAGGCGGCAGAGCTAAGTGACGAGCAATGGGGAAAAGAACTGGGGCCGCAAGGTCACCTTGACGGCGTCGAGGCGCTTAGAAATGAGTTGATCGATTTTTTCCAGAAGATGGGCCGGACAGACCTAGTTGCGGTCCTGAAAGCGCAAATGGAATTTGGTCAAAAACTGATAACCCGGAAATCGCTGCTGCTGTCCGGAATCGACAGCGACGCCTTGATAGAAAAAACGATGCCGCTGCCAAAACCGAAGCCCCTAACCGAGGAAGCGATCCTCGATCCCTCTGGGACCAATTCGACGAATACACCGCCCTCTTAGGAATCGACGCCTGGAACTACTCCCTCAGGCGTCTGAAAAAAATGTGGGAGGTCCGGCAGAGAGAGAACTGGAACCACACGGCCGACATCATCGCGGCCGTCTTTAATGCCCAAGGCCCGGAAACGCCGTTCGAACGGGCCGATTTTCATCCCATGCTCGAAAAAACGATGGAACGAACCAATGACGTCAACGCAGTGCTATGAAAGGCTACAGGCTTGAGGCGACAGGCTTGAGGAAACCCATCCGGCCCTTTGGGCCGCGTGAATTGCCTCAAGTCTCAAGCCTCACGCCTCACCCCTATGTCCAACAGCGGCGCTATTAAAGCGGGTCGCGCGTACGTGGAAGTGTACGCGGACACCGACGAAGAAAAGAAAAAGCTCGACGAAGCCGAGAAGGATTTCAACGCCTTTGGCGCGGCGGTCGAAGCGACGACGGCCGGCGCGTCGTATGCCTCGCAAGCCGGCTGGCTGGCGATCGCCCTCGCGGCAAAGAAGAGCGCCAAGGATCAATCGAACTCGTACGGGATCGTGGGACAAGCCGCGGCGGCCGTGGGGTCGAAAGTGGCGGTCGCCTTCGACACTGTCACATCGGCTGTGGTCCATCCCATCCAGGCCGCCAGCTCGACGCTGACAGCCTGGGGCGATGCCATCAGCAGCTTTGGCAGCAAGGTCTTTGCCGCCGGGGCGGGCGCGAAAGCCTTCTTTGCCGGCGCTCTGGCCACGTTTACCGAATACGGCTCGCAAATCGCTCAGATGAGCATTCGGACCAAGGTGGGAGCCGAGGCCTTGACCACGCTGGGCTACGCGGCCCGGCTCTCCGGCAGCTCGTCCGAAAGCCTGCAATCGGGATTTGCGAACCTGGCGGAAACGCTGGCGGGCGCGTCGGCCTCGGCGCTCGAAGGCCAGCGGGCACTCGGCTTACTGGGGCTGTCGATTGACGAGCTGAAGCAGCTCAGTCCGGATGCCCAAATCCGCCTGATCGCCGATCGCCTCTCGCGCGTCTCCGACCCGGCCCAACGGGCGGCCGGGGCGCTGATGATTTTCGGCAGTGCGGCCCAAGGATTGATGCCCCTCCTGGAACAAGGGGGCGAGCGGATTCGCGGCTTGGAAGAGCAGGCCCGGTCGCTCGGTCTGGAGATGGGCTCCGACGATGCCAACGCGGCCCTGACGCTGAAGCAATCTCTCACGACGCTCTGGGATAGCGTCAAGATGCTCACCTTCTCGATCGGCCAACCGTTGGCCGAGGCGATGACCAACCTGGTGCAAATGGCCTCGAAAGTCGTCGGCCGGATCACGCAGTGGATCAAGCAACATAAGGATTTGATCATCTCGGCGAACACAGTCGCCAGCGTGATCACCGGAGCCGGGACCGCGATTACGGTGTTCGGCGGCATCCTCTCGGGCGCCGGCGCTGTGCTGGGATATGTGGCCGCTACGATCGGTGTCCTGCTCTCGCCGATCGCCGTCGTGACGGCTGCGATCGGCGGATTGGGGTATTACCTGGCGACGACGACAGCGCAAGGCAAAGCGGCCGTCAGTACGTTGATGGGTGTCTTCGGCGAAATGAAGTCGTCGGCGATGAACACGTTCGGGGCGATCGCCGCCGCCCTCAAAGCGGGGGACATCTTTCTCGCGATCGAAATCGCGACGTCCGAGCTGAAGCTCCGCTGGGCACAGGCCACCCAATACATCTCCGAGAAATGGGAAGCCACAAAAGACGTCGTGGTCCCGATCTTAATGGTACTCCAAGCCGAGGCGACGGCCGCTTGGGCGGAAATCTCGGCCAAGGCGGTCGAGGCCTGGGACACGATTTCCGCGAAAGCTGTCGCCTTCGCCGAGAGCGTCAAACAGACATGGGCGGAAGTCAAGGATATTTGGCGCGAGGCGATGCTCAATCTGGAGCAGTACTGGGACCGAATTAAGCCCATCGTCAATGCGGCCGCCACGGCCTCAAAAACTGTCGCCCAGATCCTTTTTCCCGCGGCGACATCGACTGTGACGGCCGGAAAAGGAATTGCGACGAGTGGCGGACATCTCGCCGGGGTGGCCCTGGGAGCGGCCGGCGACAAGATCTCCGACACGGCCGGCGGTCTGTGGAGCGATTTCAAAGCCGGCGTTAAATCGCTCATTCCGAAAAATGTATCTGTGCCCGGGGACGGCTTGCTCGACATGCTCGGGGGCGCGGCCTCTGCCGCCTACAAGAATTTTCAGGACAAAATCGAGGCGGCCCGTCAAGCCCGCGAAGCCGGCAAACAGGCGCCCGGAGAAGATCCCTATGGAGTCGAAGCGGCCCGCAAGGCAGCCGAGGAAGCCATCGCCCGCGCCAAGGCTCTCCGTGAGAACGAACTGCCGGGCAAAAAGCCGGGTGGCGACGGCGTCAATTTCGGGGCTGGCGAAGGGGGCATTGATTTCACGGCAGCCGGAAAAGCGGCCGGGGAAGCCAAGCGCCGCGAGACACCCGGCATCGGTTATGCCGACGCCCGCAGTGCCGAGGGTTTTAAGTTGATCGCGGCCGCTGTCCGCCAGGGTCGGAATGATCCGCAGGTGGCGGCGGCCCAATCGCTCAAGGCGATCGCGGCAGACACGGCGAAAAACCAGCGCTGGCTGAAGCAGATTCGGGACGACATCCACTCACAGCAAGGATTTAACATTTAATGGGATTGGTCGGTTACGAACACGACTGGGATGAGGAATATCGATCGCGTCAACATACCAAGACGCCGCTCGAATTCTATTCCGTCGAAATGAGTCTGCCCACAGATGGCGGCCCGGAGATTCAGGCCGCCATCCCCTGGATGCAAGACTATGCGCCGCATCCTCGCAAGATTCCCGGTGCCTATCTGATCGAATTCAGCGCCAAGCGTGTACCCGGGCTGAACGTGTTCAAGGTGCAACTGGAATACTCCACCGACATCACGGCCCAAGTCAACCCGCTCTCGATTCCCCCCGTCATCACGGGGGCGTTCGTCGCCGACCAGCGCGTGCGCCTGGTGGACATCAATCGCAAGCCCAAGTGCAACACGGCCGGCGATTTGTTCGACGATCCCCCGCCGCTCGTCACTGAATACATCCGCGTGTACCGGGTCACGAAAAACGTCCCCACGCAATTGCCGGACTGGGTGGACGATTACTGTAATTGCGTCAACAGCGACACGATCACGCTCAAGGGACGGACGTGGGGGCCGGGGACGGTGCTTTACGTCCCCGGAAATCTGGGAGCGGACGACATCGGCGGACCACAGCAGAATATCGCGTTTCTGTCGGCCGAGTTCGAATTGCATTGCCGCCAGGATGGCTGGAAAACCTACATCCCCAACCGGGGCTTTTACGAAATCGTGGCGCTGCCGGCCCTCAATCCCCTGACCGGATCGCCGATTGACGTCAAAGGTCAACAGGGGATCGCCACGATTCAGGGGCAACTGCCTGATGATCAGATTGTCGGCGTGAAAAAGGGCGTGCGGTATGTCCGTCGCAAGATTCTGGTGGGCGCGGCCCGCGAAGAGCCCAACGAGCCGCAGATGATCGACAAAAACGGTCGGGCGATCGCCATCCCCACGCTCGACAACATCGTGCTGATTGAATTCGACGATTACGACAAACGTCCCTTTAACGGCGTCCTGCCTCTCAAATAAAAGTTGGCAGGACAATGGGGGCAGGATGATCTCCGGAACATCATCCTGCCCCCATCATTCTGCCAACCTTATTACGCGAGTGATAACATGATTAAATTAATCCGCGGCGACGCGACCCCCATGGCCAAGGTCCAAACGTTTACGCCCGCCGGCCCGATCCAAGCCGGGGGGCTGTACACTCTGTGGTGCAACGGCAAGTCGATCGTCTACCAGGCTCAGCCGGGCGACACGCCCGCCAGCGTGGTCACCGCTTGGGCGGCCGCAGTCGGCGCGACGACGATTCCCGAGTTCCAGGAAGTACTCGCCTCGGCAACCGGCAACACGCTCAGCCTGGTGTCTGTCACGGCCGGCGTCCCGTTCGAGATCACGGCGACGTCCTCCGCGAATGTCACCGTGGCCGAAACTACGGCCGGACATGCCGGTGTGAACGAGGTGCACCAAATCAGCCTGGTCGGGACCTACACCGGCGGGGCGCTGTCGGTCACCTATAACTTTGGCGCCGGAAACGTCACGACGGCCCCCATCGCCTACAACGCCACAGCCGCGAGTATGCAATCGGCCATCCAGGCCCTGACGGGCGTGGGCGCCGGCAATGCGCTGGTGACAGGCGGAGGCGCATCGTGGACGGTCAACTGGACCGGAGCTCTCGCCGGGACTGCGATCGCCCCGGGCACGGTTAACGGATCAAGCCTAGTCGGCTCCGGTCAGGTCAATATCACCGAGACCCAGTTGGGGAACGGGTTGTCGGATGAGATCCAGTGGCTCGATGTCTCGCCGGCCACGTATCCTGGCGGCTCGTACACTCTCACTCTCGACGGGAAAACCACGGCGTCGATCGCCTGCAATGCGACGGCCGCGACGATTCAATCGGCTTTGGTCGCGCTCCCGAATATTGGCAGCGGCCAAGTCAACGTCTTTGGGTCACTCTCCAGGGCTGATGTCCCGACCGCGTACGCCATTCATTTCATGGGCACTTTGGCAGGAACGAACGTTTCGCAACTGCAGGTGACGTTCACCCCACCGCTGGGCTATACCGGCCCCGGTCCCTCGATTTCGACTTTGCAGAACGGTGGCCAAACCTCCAGCGATTCGTTTCAGTGGATCGACCTAGGACAGACGGAATCCGCGTTCGGAGTGGCCGCCACGCAGTGTACGTTTGCGGTCGCCATTGGCGGCCAAACGACTCCTGCGATTTCCAACGTCGGCTGGGACGGGACCGCGGAGCATTACCCTGACAAACAATTGCAATCGGCGCTTCAGGGATTGAGTGCGATTGGGTCCGGCAATTGCACGGTCTACGGACCGTCAAACCAATATAATCCCGGCATGATCGACGGCTATTTGGTCCGGTTCACCGGATCACTGGCCAACACGCGAATGGCCAACCTGACGGCCACCGCCTCGGCCGGGAGCGGCGCCACTGTGACCGCTCTGACTGTCGGCCAGGCCAACACGGCCGAAATCCAGACGATCGCGATTGCCGCGAGCGGGGGCACGTTCACGCTTTCGGCTGCATCACAGACCACTTCGGCGATCGCCTGGAACGCCAGCACCAGCACACTCCAGACGCGGATCCAGACCGATCTGTCCACCACGATTACCGCCTGCTCTGTGACCGGCTCCGGCACACTCGCCAGCCCGTGGGTAGTGACAATCACGACGCCGGCCAATACGCACATCGCTCTCCTGACGGGCAACGGCGCGAGCCTGACGGGGGGCGCGGGCACAATTACCGAAGTCACCGCCGGCTCGGCTGGCGCAAGCGAGGTCCAGACGATCACGCTGGCGCAAGGGGTCAACGGGGGGACACTCGCCGTGGCATTCGCCGGCTCCGTACCCAGTGAGCCGCTGGCCTGGAACGCCACGGCCGCCCAAATGCAGGCCGCGCTCCGCTCACTGCCGACAGTCAACACGGTCTCTGTCACCGGAGGAGCGGGAGCGCCCTGGGTGGTCACCTGGTCGCTGACTCAGCAATATGTTCCGGAGCCGCTCATCTTCGCCGACGGATCTTTGTTGACCGGGGCATTTTCGCCGCTGGTAAGCGCCGTGACGGTCCAACGGAGCGCCGGACCGTCGCATTGGGACGATCCGACGAACTGGAGCCCGCCCGGTGTGCCGGGTTACCTCGATTCGGTTTACCTCAACACACCAATCGCCGATCTTCTGTACGGCCTCGAACAGATCAGCACGTTTCAAGTCGCGAGTAATATTCAGGCGATAAGCGTCTCCGCGACGGGGGGCACGTTCACGCTTTCCAGCGGTGGCCAAACGACGGGCGCGATCGCCTGGAATGCGACGGCCGCCCAAGTCGGGACCGCCATCCTCGCCGCGCTCACCACGAACGCCCTCCAGTGTTCTGTGACCGGAGCGGGCACCTCCACGAGCCCCTGGGTCGTGACGATCCTGGGACCGCAGGGAGCCAGCCTACCCCTACTCACGGCCAATGCCGGCAGTCTCACCGGCGGTTCGGGCACCGTCACGATTACGGCCAACACGTTCCTGTTGACCGGCAAATACGCCCTGGTTAACGGCCAAGCGGTGGCTCTGACCAGTACGGGGGCTTTGCCGACCGGCCTGGCGGCGGCGACCGCCTATTACTTGAGTAATACGAACCGCGACGCCAAGACGTTTCAGCTCGCGACGTCGGCCGGCGGGACACCGATCGCCGTCACGACGCTGGGGACGCAGACGCATACCGTCGGGGCGCGACCGGCCTCGATCGAGGTCAACAGCAATTGGACCCAGTCGCTCGGCTTGGATTATTTGAATCCGGGCGGTTATGTGGAATATCGCCCTCGCGAACTCCACACGGGGCTGGCCGCGGCGGGCTCCGCACAGATCACGATCGGCACGGGAAGCGGGAGCGGCTCCCAGCGGATCAACCTCAACACAGACGTCGACCAGGTCGCGGTCAAGGTCCTGGCGACGGGGGGCCAACTCACTCCCGGCATTCCCCCCGTCCTGTGGACCAACGCCAATGCGGCCTCCACGTTGGAAATCGTCAACGGGGACGTGGGTGTCGCCGTCTACCCCGGTCAGTCCGCCACCGTCGCCAGCCCCCTCAAGATCCGGGCCGGCTCTGTGACGCTTGGGCCGGGAGCAACCGTCGGGAGTGTTGACAAAACGGGGGGCAAGATCGTGAGTAATGGGGCCGCTATTAATGGGGCCGTGGTTCTCAGCTAGTTTAACCAGGAGCCTGCGGCGACGACTTAGGCGAACGACATGGACTATCAAAAAGCGGTCAACACACTTCTCGATCAGTGCCGCGCTCAGGCAGAGCAGGCGCAGCAAAACGCGCGGCGCATCATGCGCACTGGGTGTCCCAACGAATCACTGCTCACCCGCTGGTACACCTGGCGCGACGTCGAAGAAATGGTCCGCCTGCAACGCAAGAGTATCAGCGATTGGCAATACTGCTTTGAGACGATCCGAGAAATCGCCACCCGCGAGGCCAAAGAAGGCCTCGATCCCGCCCGCAAAGGCGTCTGGGCGATGGCCCTCACACTGATCGACCGCTTAGCCCCGTGAATCGTCACCCTTAAACATTCCGAACTCCGCACTCCGCATTTCAACCATGTCCGATGGCCCCCAAATGTTGATCACGCAAGACGCCGGCAGGCGAATCCGGGCTTGCGTGCGCGCGTTCGAGGCGGGATCGCTCGGACTGGTTCCACCGCCGAACCGGTCCAGATCGGGGAGACCGCTTATCCGGGCGATTCTGCTTGAAGATCTGGTCGACGAAGGCCAAGCCGATGCGGCTCTGACGGTCAAGGTGGCTAACAGCGACGTCCAGAAGCTGACGATTCTGGGGTACGTCTCGGCCGGGACATTCACGCTGAGGTTCAAAGGCAGCTCCACGGATGGCCTACCCTTCAACGTGTTGCCAACAGTTATGCAGAGCGCGTTGGAAAACCTGCCCACGATCGGCAAGGGGAACGTCCGCGTCTCCCTGGGAGCCTTCGCCCCCGACCCGACCAAGCCCACTCAGCTCGATTACGTGGGAGTCTGGCTGATCGAATTCATCGGCGTCTTTTTGACACGCGACCCGTCGACGATTCCGCTCTTGGTACCGACCAGCTCCCTAGGTGCCACTGGCCCATCGCTGATCCTGACCCAGACAACCCAATGGAGTGATACGGGAGTCATCGAGACGATCAACGCGATACTGCCCTTACCCACACCGACCCCCTGCCGAGCGGGATGCGTGATCACGGCCAAACACTGGCCCGGCATCGGCTACGGATTGGAAACCTGTGAACCCCGGCAATTCGGGAATCCTTATTGATGCCCATTCACCTGTTCTCACCATCGTGTCCCCATGCCGATCCGACTGCAGCCGGAATCGACCAAAGCGCCTTTATGGCCTGTGGGGGCTGTGTATGCGTCCCGAGATACTGGAAAGTCGAGTGCAAGACACCTGATGGGGCGAACGATCTCGCGAAAGCCGTGTTTGGCCCCACGTTCGTCATGAATCGGGAACTATCGAATTTCCGCGCCAGCTCCGACGCCCTCTGCCAATGGACCTGCTCGTTTCCGGTGACATCGCCGCCGGGAGATGCCACATGGACATTGTATCACGGCGCGATCTCGGCTCCCGATGGGAGTGGCGCGGCGGTGGGCTGGATTCTGGTAGCGGGAGGTCCGACGCCATTTCCGCTGAACGAAGTCGCCGCCTACGCCTTCCTCGGCCCGATGTTCAATTGCATGGGAAAGAACACCCTGACATTCCTGCCATCCCCGACCAGCGACGGATTTAACGTTACCCCGGACACAGTCACCATCACGCCATTTTATCCCTGACAGATGGCAGAACGATGGGGGCAGGATGATCTCCGGAACATCATCCTGCCCCCATCATCCTGCCAACTTTTTACGTGCGATTGAACACGATTATGAGCTTCAGAGCGATCAACCATACGATGGGATATACGGCCCGACCAGGCCGGGACGCCGAGGCCGCGCTTTATCACGCCCGACTGATGGCCTGCGAAGCATGCATCGCCAGGTTCGCTCATGAATGTCAGCCGGCGAACCAACTCTGCTCGATCGTCGCGCGGCCCATCGCCGGCAAATGTCCGCACTCGCGCTGGCCTGGAGAAATCGGCGCCGCGCCGCCGCCAACTCCCGCCAAGATTCCGCACTCCGCACTCCGAACTCCGCATTCCCCGCTCCGCGTGGGACTGTTCACCGATGTGTTCGCCATGGGCGGTGTCGAACGCTGGTGGCTTAGCCTCTGCCGACAGTGGAGCGCCGGCACCAAGATCACGCCGGCTGGAGTGGCCCTCACTGATCGCGGTCCGGTCTATCTGCCCATCGTGGCCGAGGCCCAACGCTTCGCTCCGCTGTACTGTTCGAAGAGTCGACAAATCCCCGGAGCTCGCGCGCTCGAGGTAGATGCCGAGGCTTGCCGCGCTCTGGCTGCTCGATGTGACGTGATTTTGTCCTGGTGCCATTCCGATCTCAAACCACTGTTGGGCGATTTCTCCGGCCCCGTGGTCCAGATCTCCCACGGGGAAGGCGAGTGGACGCGGCGGATTGTGGGGGACGCCTACGTAGCGGCGACCCATTTCGCGGCCGTGTCTAATGCGGCGGTGAACGCGTTCCCGCCCGCGATCCGGCCGAAAGTCCGCGTGATCGAAAACGGCGTCGACCTGGATCGGTGTACGCCTGCATTACCCCGAGCGCAAGTCCGCGAGGCTTGGGGCCTCGCCCCCGATCAAATCGCCGTCGGCTACTGCGGGCGGTACAGCCCCGAGAAAAATCCCCTGGCGGCCGCCGATGCCGTCGCCTGGATCAATGCGAACGGGAGGGCGAGGCTCCTGCCGAGCCGATCACCGGCGATCGCCGTCTACGCCCACCCGCATTTTGTAACAGACTCAGCCGCCGGCGATGTCTATCGCGCCGCGGGCGGACGGGCTGCATTGATCCCAGAAGAGGCAAGCCGCGGAGTGGGCTATTACGCAAGTAATATGCCCGCTCCCTCCATTCCGCATTCCGAATACCACACTCCGTATTCCATTTGCGTCGCGCCCGATCACATGGGGGACATTCTGGCGGCGCTCGATGTATTCGTCCTCGCATCCCGGGAGGAAGGGGGCTCACTCGGATTGCTCGAAGCGCTCGCCGCCGGCGTCCCGTGCGTCGTGACGCCCGTCGGAGCCGTCGACGATCTCGAAAGCCGATTCGGGATCTTGTTCACGCGCGTCCCGCTCCATCCCACACCAGCCCAGCTCGGGGCGGCCGTCTTAACGGCCGCCAGCTCCACCATCTCGAGACAACGCGGCCGGGAAATGGTGTTTCACAATTTCTCAGCCGCGAGGATGGCCCGCGAGTGGGAAGCGTTTCTTTTAAATGCGGAGTGCGGAATGCGGAATGCGGAATATGCCACAAGCGCCCCGACAGATTCCGCACTCCGAATTCCGAGTTCCGCACTTCCTCAAGCCCCAAGCCTCAAGCCTCAGGACTTCCCATGACCGACGCCCAAGTTCTCGCCTTTATCCGGACCGATGCCACGCACGGGGCGACCTGCCGCGCTCTGGCGGACGCCGGTCAAGACAGTGCTGTCGCGCAAATTGTCTCGACGTTCGCGCCGCTCGTGACGGTTCCCGTGCGCTTCACCGATCTGCACCTGGCTCAATTGTTCGGCATGACGCGGGCCGTGGCGATTGTGACCTGGTTACAGGCCAACAATCCGACGCTGCTCGGCTGGATGCAACGCGAGGGAGTGGATTTGTCGCATCCGGAGACACCGGCCGACCTCGCGCACCTGGTAGCGGCCGGGGCGATCACGACGGACGAATCGGCCTCCATTCTGGGACTGGCGCAGTCCCCCGACACGATCGACCATTTGCAGGTCACCCGCGTTCTCAATCCCTTGCGCACCACCGACGCGGGCGGTTCGGTGCGTGCCGCCCCCATCAAATGGAGCTGAGCATGTCACAGATTAATGTCGCCAACTACGCCGTGAATTCTGGCTCACAACCCAACGCGGCCACGTTCGTCAAGCCGACGACTCCCGGCAACTCGATCGATGTCAGCGTGCGGTTCGTCGGGAACGTGGATCCCGTGTTAACCGATTCGCTGGGCAATTCGCTCCAGCCGATCGGACCGCCCATTACGACAGTCGGGGGCGCTCGCCAGGCGAAGTTTCAGGGGACAATCGCCAATGGGGGAGCGGCCCATACGATTACGTCCAGCGTCTCGCCGGCCGAAATTGTGGCCCGCGAACTCAACATTCCCGGCGTCAGTCAGAATCCACCGGGGAGCGTGGAAGCCTTGCTGCAGCGGTTAGTCACAGCGGCCCGCGCTTAGCTTGTCCGTTTTTCCCAGTCCGTTTCGACAAAAACTTGAGAGGAGCCTCGCATGTCATTCACAGCCTACAACGCGGCCAACCTTCTGGCGTTCATCTTGACCGATCCGCGGGGGGTCGGCCTGGCGGCTCTGATCGCCGCCAGTCCCGGTCAGGATTCCCCGATCGTCGCCGCGCTCAACAATCCATCCGGACCGGGATCCGGGACGGTCCCTCGGGAACCGATCGCGGCCAACGATTTCGTGAACTACATCGACGGCAACGATTACTCGGCCCTGAATGCCACTCAGCTCCAGCAGATCACGACTTATATTCAGCCTGGCTCGGTCAACATCGGCGGCGCGAACATTCAGACGGGGTTGGCCATCATTTTCGCGAACTATGCCACGACCAAAGCCACGATGGCGGCTCTGGCGACGCGCCCCGCCAGCCCGGCCGAGGCATATTTCGGACCGGGCACAGTCGTCACGATTAACGACGTCGACGCCGCCCGCAACTCCGGATCCGGCCACAATTTCTAACGCCGCTCCTACATTCCGCATTCCGAACTCCGCATTCCGCATTCCGCACTTGAACCATGGCAAACCCCACGCTCGAAGGCCTGCTCAACTCGAACAACCCACAGACCGTCATCTCTGGCAGCAACCTCAACGCGCTCGGAAGCAATTCGCTCGTCTTGGGCGCCGCATTCTCGAACGTGGCTGCCGATGGGCAAGGGGGCGGATTCCGTTTCGCCAGGCTCAAGTTCCACGTCGATTCGATGACTGTCACGGCCGGCGGAGTCGTCGACGGTTGGTTTTTGACGGCCGCGGACGGCTCGGTCTATGAGCAGGGGGGCACGTCGGTCACTCCGGCCCGCGCCCCCGATTTCGTGCTGGCTCCAGTGGCGCAGACGGCGGCTGTCGACCTGGAAGGCTACGTGCAGATGCCCATTTGTGCCACCTGCAAATGCCTGCTCAGGAACAACGCGTTGGGCGCGGCGACGCCGGCGAACGCCAACGGCTATCTCAAGGTCTATTACGAAACCGACATGTACCCGCAAGTCTAGCCCATGCTCCGACCCCAGTTTCATACGTCCGACCCGGTCTGGCTGGCGAATCCCCTCAATCGCCAGCATCCTTTGGCGCGCGGTCTGCTCAGTTTCGTAACTGTTCTGCCCGGCCGCTTCGGAGGGCCATCCGCCTACGATCTCACGGATGGGACAGCGTTCACGTTGGGGAGCGCGGCGACTTGGCGCGATTCCATCCAGCGCTCGGGCGCATGGAATTTCAGCGGGGGCGCCGGTTCGCAAATCCTTTCGACGGCCGCGAAGTTCAGCTTGTCGAGCGTGTCGATCGGAAAGAACTGGAGCGCCTCGGTTTGGTATCGGACTACGGCCAGCACTGCGAGCAGCTATGCATTCATGTCGCTCGGCGGTGCCTCTTCCGCCATCATCGCCTTGGTAAGCAATACGACATCCCTTTCGTTCGTCACGATGGGCACGAACAACGCGTTCAGCGGCGCGTTCAAAAACGACGGCAAGTGGCACAACTTTACGGCGACTTGGAACGGGACCACGGTGTTTGGCTATCAGGATGGCCAGTTGCTCGGATCGGCAGCCCAGTCGGCTGCCGCCACGGCGTGCGCTCAGCTCATCATCGGCAGCCGTTACAGTGGGTCATTCCTGATGAACGGCGATATTGATGCCCCCATGCTGTGGCGCCGCCCACTCACTCCGAATGAAGTGTTCCAGGTCTACCAAGAAGGCCTACGAGGGTTCCCGACGCTGCTGAACCGTGTGAAGCGAAGCTTGGGGAAATCCGCCACCGTGAACTGTCTGTTATTGCACCGCCGCAGAAAGGCAGCCCTCTTATGATCGTCTCACCCGGCTCCACGTCGCAAAGCGTCACGATTCAAATCGTCGACGATTCGGGGCTGCCTGTAACGGGCCTGCTCGCCGCGACGTTTCCCAACCTCTTCTTCTCGCTGGGGTCTAACGTCGCTTCGGTGGCCATCACGCCCTTGTCCGACTTGGCCGCCATTACGACCGCCTTCACGGCCAAGGGAGTGAAAGAACGCGAGGGGGGCTATTACCGCGTCGACGTCCCCGACGCGGCTTGGGCAACGGCTGGCCAAGTCCGGATCGAGGGCGAGGCCACAGGCAAGCACGTCATTTGCGAACCGTACACGGTGGCGAATGTGCCGGCGAACATGCTGCAGGTCAATGGCACCAGCCAGACGGCCCGCGATTTGGGAGCCAACCTCGACGCGGCCGTGTCGAGTCGATCGACTTACGCCGGTGGCGCGGTGGCGAGTGTCACCGGTGCGGTGGGGAGCGTTACGGCCGGTGTCACACTGGCGCCCAGCCAGCACGTGATCGTCGACAGCGGGACTGTAACCACCCTCACGAATCTGCCCGCGATCCCCAACAATTGGTTGACGTCCGCCGGCATTGCGGCCGGGGCGATTACCTCAGGCAGCTTCGCGGCCGGGGCGATCAACTCGACCGTTGCCCCCAACCTCGATGCGACCGTGTCGAGTCGATCGACATTCGCCGGTGGCGCGGTGGCGAGTGTCACCGGTGCGGTGGGGAGCGTTACGGCCGGTGTCACACTGGCGCCCAGCCAGCACGTGATCGTCGACAGCG
>Ga0364919_10178_pt1 | contig 28247 bp, 25 predicted proteins | sample SorcelJu500001C7_2_FD_206953 | JGI IMG/M metagenome (GOLD analysis project Ga0364919, IMG submission 206953) | Enriched cells from Trout Bog Lake Hypolimnion, Wisconsin, USA - BchlTB.June20.5000.01.C7 | ecosystem: Environmental > Aquatic > Freshwater > Lake > Hypolimnion/Profundal zone | place... | reverse complement strand
ATCGATCTCACCGTTGCGCACCATAGATTCGCTGATTACGCGCGCCTTACTGAAAGTCTCAGGAGTACCAAGATCTTTGCCGGGATTGGCAATCAGCTTGGCCAGTTCTTCATCGAAGACTCGAGTGATGAACTCAGGCGTGTGTTCAACCGGCTTACCAGCCTCATCCACGATCGGAGTCACGCGCCAGTGCTGCATTCGCTGAGCGATCATCAGGCGGTAGATACGGTCGGTGGCGAGATCTTCCATGTAGCCATCCAGCAGGCTTGCGCCTTTGCCGTTGAGCACGCCATTGCGATAGCGAATGACAGTGCGAATAGCGGCACGGGTTCCGTTTATCGTGCGCTGACCAACGCCGGTTGGCTCAGGACGCAGATCGGGATAACGCGGGCCGGAGTTTCGGCGCGATATCTGGTTAGGATCAGGAAACTGAGAGACGGCGATTTGATTCTGGTCCGGATGGCCAGTCCATGCACCGTCGAAGCCTTGGCTGGCTTCGTTGCGCTTATCCTTCTCTAATACAGCAAGGGCGCGGGCGTTGAGCTCCGGGTCTTCGCGGCTCGGATAGAGGGCAGTCATGCCTCCGATCGCCAGGGCTTTGTGCTTGTGGCAGAGTTCAGGCAGCAGTTCGCGCAGATTCTGGAAAAACGCAACGTCGTGCGGAATGGTGTTGCGGTCAGGCAAAACCCAGCGGGGATTCTGTAGGTTGTAATGGATAAGAGAGGCCATATAATCCCACCGGCCCAGGTTGAGGCCGATAATGTGCCCGCGGAGGTTGTAAAGGAACTCCTCCATCTGATAGGCAAGGGCGTGCGATTCAACCAGGGCCATGCAGCGGATTGTGCCGCGTTGCCAGCCGCGTGCATCTTCGATGGCGTCAAAAAGAGCTGACCACCAGAGCGCTTCCTCGGCACTCTCAGACTTTGGAATGTAGAAACACGGAGGATGCTTGAGCGCGTCGAGCGAGTATTGGAAGGCAAGCAGCGCGACATCAAAGAGCGAAGCCGACGACGGTGCTTCGCCGAAAATTCCACCTTGGTGCAAATGCAGGCCACGGACCCGCACCCAGATCACGGTTTTGCTGGGCTCTATGCCAACAGTGCGTCCGCGCTTTTTATCCCCGTAGCTGAGCGAACCGGTGAGCGCAGCGAGAACGTTGCTCATGCCAAGGCGCTGGTGTTCCCACTCGTTGACGGTCGAGTCCTCAAGGTCAAGCATCACGCCAGGAGCGCCGGAATTGAGCATCTTGACTACTAGCTCGGCTTCATCGGCGGGGCCGGTCATCTGATTGCGCTGATCCTGGCACCAATCCGGTACGTCAATGGTCCAAGAGACGCGCTCCTTGTCTTGCATGACAAGGGGCTTGCCTTCGGCGTGGGTCTGATGGATCACGCCCTGAGCTTCACCGGGCGGAAGATGCGTTGGGAGGTGTCCCTGGTGTGAGGCCTTGAGAGCAGCATGACGCTTGCCGACAAGTTCCTGCTGCCAAGGAGTAAAGCGCTGGTGCAGCGGCAGCAGAAACTCCAAAAATCCTTTGGGAAATTCCGCCGCTGCGTCGAAAGTGCGAGGAGGACGGTTGAGATGGAATCCCTGCGTTGATTCATTCCCGCCCGCACTTTGCGGGTCGAGCGAAGCTCCGTGCGGAATGCTGATAGCGGACATGTGGCTCCTTCTTTATGAGACAACTTCGAAAAACAGCATCAGCGGCACAGCAAAGCGCTCGCTGCTAGCGTTCGAAGCGCCGCAAAGCGGCATGGTGTAAGTCACCTGGGTACGGTTCGGCAAAACTCAGTTCAGGGAACCGCTCCATTTGGAATACGACGCTGGTTGACGCCGCTCCGGAGGGAGGGCCCTCAATGCCTGGGGCCGGAGGACAACGGGCATACTGCTCAAAATCACAGCGCGCTGAATAGGTGTTTTCCGCGCGCCATTCATCTGGGTATTAGAGACGACATGGGGAACTAGGGTTGCAATTTTTTGATCTGCATGACGGATCGGGCGGGTGGCGCGAAGAAAAACAACGTCAAGAAGCGGGAAACAAAGAACTTCATACTCCACGGATAAGCGGAACTTACAGAGAAATAATTCCGGGTCTTCCACAGCTTCCGCACAGAGTTCGTGCGCCGCTGTGGTGGTTGGGCCTTGCATCCTTGGCACACCTGCTTCAAGCTCTAGATATGCCGACTGGAAAATCATCTGACGCCCCCCCCCCTTGTGCTATCTGCTCCGGCACTGGATGGCGCATGGTTGCTGTGGAGCACAACGGCCGAACAGTGGAGCAAGCGGCGCGCTGTGAGTGCATCCGCCAGTTGCTGGGCGAGCGTTTGCTGGAGGGAGCACGGATTCCGCGCCGCTACCGGCACTGCGAGCTTTCAAATTTTGAACACGAAGGACCATTCCGCTCGCTGGCTTCGGCCCACATGGCATCGCTGCGATTTGTGGAAGAGTATCCGCTCGAGAGTGCTGGATTGCTACTGACTGGTCCGATTGGCTGTGGCAAAACACACTTGGGTGTCGGTATTGCCAAGGAACTGATCTCAAAGAAGGCTGCGGTGTGTCTGTTCTACGACTATCGGGAGTTGCTCAAGGAGATTCAGAACTCGTATAACGCTTCGGTCCAGGCGACAGAGATGGATGTACTGCGGCCAGTATTTGAAGCGGAGGTGCTGGTGCTGGATGAGTTGGGCGCGGCAAAACCAACAGAGTGGGTATGGGATACGGTGTCGCACATTCTGAACACACGCTACAACGACAAGCGGACCACGATCATCACCACGAACTACAAGGATCTGCCGCCGGCCGGAGCCGAGCCCGAAGGACGGATCGTACGTGCCTCGAGAGAAGAGACGCTGGGAGACCGCATCGGCGAGCGCATGCGGTCGCGGCTGCACGAAATGTGCCGGGTCGTGCGGGTAGAAGGCGAGGACTTCCGCATGAAGTACAAGAGCGCCAGCCTGCGATAGCCAGCATCAGACTGCGCTGAAGGTGCCGGGAGGAAGTCTTTAAACCGTCGTTGGCGGGTTTTCTTATTTTTCTGATCCTCAGATTCTTAACGTTCATACTCCGAGACCTATTCGCTTTGTGAAGCAGATGCCCTGACTTCGCGATAAACTGTCGGCTGTGTTGACCCGTTCCGAGTTCGCCGTTGAGCATGACACCGAATTCTTTGAGGCGCTGCCTTCTATCCCGGCGGTGTTTGTGCTACGCCCGAAGGACGCTGGAGCCGAGCCCTACGTCAGCAAAACAACAAATTTGCATCGCCGGTTGCAAAGGCTACTCTCTGTGGCCGAGGGCCGCCGGTTGAGCTTGCGCGAGCGCGTTTGCGCAGTGGAGTGGAGCGCGGTGGGCGGAGACTTCGAGGCGGGCTTTGCTCTCTACCGGCTGCTGCGGGAGGAGTTTCCGGCAAAGTACGCCGAGCGGCTGCACCTACGTCCGGCGCCGTTGGTGCAATTGCTGCGTGAGAATCCGTATCCGCGGATTGCAGTAACATCGCGCATTCGCTCACTGCGCTCTGGAAGCGTATATTTCGGCCCCTTTGCGTCGCGGCCCGAGGCCGAGCAGTACGCTAACGACTCGCTGGATTTTTTTCTTCTGCGACGCTGCACGGAAGAACTGGCGCCAGACCCACAGTTTCCCGGCTGCGTATATTCCGAGATGAAGATGTGCCTGGCCCCCTGCTTCAAGGGATGCAGCGACGAGCGTTATGCGGAAGAGTCGGAGCGCGTGGGGCAATTTCTTGAAAGCCATGGTCATTCGCTGCTGGTGGAGATCAGCCGCGCGAGAGACGAGTCCAGCGAACGGCTGGAATTTGAAGCTGCTGCGTCAGCACACGCGCGGCTGGAAAAACTGAAGGCTGTGCAGAGCCGGATTGCTGAAATTGTGCACCGCATTGACCGTCTGAATGGATTGCTGCTGCAACCCTCGCACTTGGCCGGACACATCGAACTGTTTCGCGTTGCCGGAGGAATGCTGCAGGGGCCGATCGCTTTCGACGTAAGCGCGCGCGGGCTCAAAGTGGAGTCACCAGCGACCGGACCTTCCCAAAGTGCTGCCATGCTGAGCGTTCCTACGCAGAGCATGGAGGCTCGCATCAAGGAGTTGCTGCGCGCTGCGGAGCCTGCCAAGCCAAAGAGTGCGCAGGAGTGGATGGAACACCTCGCAATCCTGAAGCGCTGGTACTACCGAACGAACAAGGTGGGCGAGATCTTCTTTGAAGACGAGCGGGGAGTATTACCAATGCGGCGCGTAGTGCGAGCCGTGGGTAGAGTCTTCAAAGGAGAAAAGCCAGCGGGAGATTTGAGCGAGACAGCTGGCGATTATTGGATCTTTCGCAGTAAAGAGGCAGGACTGTAGCCGGAGTTATTCTTTTTGCTTGTTGAAGATGACACGGATTCCATCGCGCCAGCGCTCGTCGAGAGCAACAAGCTTCCACTCAAGTTCGGGAGAGAAGTAACGCAGCATCGTCGTGGTGGAAGGATGCACGTGCAGAGCGGGCGCGGCAAGGATAAGGACGGGATCGCGCTCGGAGAGGATGCGGCCGGGGAAATATCCAAAGCGCTGAAAGTCGCCACGGCGTAAATGCTGGCGCACGCGTGCCCAGTAATCCAGACCCTGTACTGGGAGGTGAAAATCCTCAGCAGCTTTCAGTTCGATCACCGCAAGGCGGCCATCGCGGGTGATTCCCAGCAGGTCGATGACAGCGCGGTCGGAGGCGGCGAAGGCTGGCACCTGCGAATAGAGTTGTGTGGAATCCAAGCGTGAGTCGAGCTGGGTGATGTCACGCTCAACCACCGACTGCAACCAGCGCTCGGGCTGCAGACGATAAAACGGGTGATTGTGATCGCGGCCAGTGCGTTTTAGCGTGAGCCGCTCAATTAGCTTGCTCAGTAGGGGTTCGGTGTCTTTGTTCCACTCGTACTCGGCGGGTGGAGCACCGAAGACGACGCGCTCGACGGGCCGGAAGTGACGGTCGGGTTCAAGTGTGGCGTGTGCGAATTCCAGCCCATGAAAGCGGAAGCTGATCACAGAGCCGCTGGTAGGGACGGCTTCAACCTGCGGACAGAGGGCGCGGATGCTTTGTACGGAGCTGTCAAATCGTTCTAGAGTTCGCTCGCGATTGAAACATTGCACGAGGCGAGTGCTCAGATTCAATTCGGTTGCCAGGTCGAGTTCCTCGGATTGGCCGGTGTGCTCATCGAGAGAAAACAGACGCCACTGAGCAGCTTCGCGATTGAGGTGGGATAGGCGCAGCTGAACGGTCTGGGCACGGCCTTCAGGAACGAAAAGTGCGAGTGTACTTACGTGGGACTTGGTCGCAAGATGCTCACGGCAGTAATCGAGCCAGAGAACGGCAACCGCAACAGAGTTATCAACGGTGGACTGAGACTCGCCTTCGCCGCAGCCCACCAGGGCAATGCGTTCCTGGCCGTGCCGCAAAAGGCCGCGCGTGCAGACTGCTCCGAAGGAGTGCTCGAGATCGGCAGCGGTGGTCAGGCGATCGACCGTCCAGCCAGGAAAGATCTGCTCGACGGTACGCTGAAGAGATCGCTGATAAGCGGCTCGAAGGGCTTTGAGTGCTGAGGGAGAGCGACGCTCAGCCTTGGCGCAAATCTCCATTCGCGAGGGCTTGGGCTGGCCGAAGCGAAGCACCGAGAGTTTCAAGATTCCATTCCTGATTTCGGCGCTTACCGCGCGACGAACGATGTTGTTCTCCTCCGACCAGATCTGCAACAGGCAGCGACCGCGCTCAGGCACAGCGAAGTAATGCGCAGTGGAAAAATCAAAGAGCTGCTTGCCGTCTTCTACAACTATTGCGACAGGGTTTTCACTGATATAGCCGGAGACGAGAGCCGCAATCTCTTCGGCGGTTGTAACCTCGCTCACGGCCTAATCCTTCTCGTTGGGCGTTAAAGACAAGTTCTCGAATTCGATATCGGCTGGTGCGGCGAATCGGTCACTCTGCCGACCCCAGCGGTGGAAGCCAGGCGCATCAAAGTGGACGTGCAGCTTGTAAAGGCCCTCGCGCGGAATACGGGCAGTTCGTCCATAGTGATTGAGCCACGGATGCCATGCAAGAAATAATTCGCCGGGACCGTAGGATTTACCATCAGCGGCAATGAGGTTAGCCTGCGGTTTGAGGCCGGGAATGAATCGCCCGGTGCGCGAATCGCGGGCCAGCAGCACAACCCTCAAACTGCTCCTGCCTCCCCGATTGATCATGTTACGAACATGAATAACTGCGCCTGGAACTGGAGCGACGAGTGCAGCGGAGTCGAGCGCATAGCTGATGAAGTAGTCACCGTTGGGCTTCTCAACTCCCGAGAAGGATTGCCTCCAGAGCGCGGTAATGGCCGCGCCGAGCGCGACATTGCAGGGGCGGAGCAACTCCACTTCATTAGCAAAGCCGGTGGCTGTTGCAAGGGGAAGCTGCGCAACGGCGTTGCCCGTAATCTGCACGGGAGGGAATTCAGCAGTCGTGGTTTGACGGAATCTCTTTCCCCCACCAAAGACATGCAGCGGTGGCAGAGGATCGACGGTGACGCGCACCGTGTAGCCGCTGTCGGCATCAAGTGGGAAATTCCCTCCATAGGCGTTGATAAGTGGATACCAGCCGAAATCAACAGGTGCAACCTGCTCATTGCCATTGGAGTCGATCAGTGTGGCGTGGACGCTGAGTTCGGGTACTAGTCTTCCGTCGGCGAGATCTAGAACGAAGATGCGGAGATGAACGCTGTTGGCTGGAGCATCGTGCCAGGCGAGTTCGCCGCCACCAGCTTTATCCCACCAGCCTTCTGCGGGCGTGATTGTAAACGCAAGCCGCAGCTCATCGGTGCGGAGATCGCCCTTAAGTGGTCCTGAGTGTCCCATCACCCAATCGAGCAGAGCGGTGTCAGCCCGCCCCTGATTCTGCGCCAAGCTAAATTGTTCTTGGGAGGACGGCAACGGAGTGCTTGGAGATGCGGTTTCACTTGCAGAAAGGCACAGTGTAAACAGAGCGAAGCAAAGTGTCATCCAGAGTGCGGAACGAAAACGATGGCAGCAGGCGGATCCCAAGCATTGCGGCAAACCAGCTTTCGCTGTTGGACGCGAGTTGCCGATTCTGCCTCCCAGCTCAGACGTTTTGTGCGGGTGCCGACAAAGCATCGCAGCCACCCAATCTACACTCAATTCGGCTAGACAGCGCATTTACTCCTCCGGTGAATCCAAGCAAGCCAAGCGGCGCACAACAGGGCCGTGTTCAGGCAATTCCTGTAACAGTTGCAGCGCGCTCTGGCGCAATATCGGATGCTCGACCTCAGGCGCGATCTGGGCCAACGGCTGTAAGACGAAGCGTCGCGTATGCATTGCCGGGTGCGGAATCACCAGATCCGGCAAGTGGATCACGCGGCTGCCATACAACACGATATCAATATCTATGACCCGAGGCCCCTTCGGAACAAACCGGCCAGAGTTGCGCTCCCGGCCCAAAGCAATCTCCAGGTCAAGCAGACGCCTAAGCAAACGCCGCGGAGGATCTTCAGCAACTCCTTCGTCAACATTTCGCGGAATTGAGTCCGTTGCGAGGGTTCCGTTCGTGCTAAGTGCAATGACGGCATTGACGAACCATGGCTGCGAGGTGAACTCGACGGGTTCGGTTTCATAGGCGTCAGAGATCGCCACGACGCGCGCAAATTCGCGAATTGCGGCAATGGCTCGACGCAGATTTGCGAGACGGTCGCCAAGATTTGAACCCAGTGATAAGAAAATGTGCTCCATATTTTACGCACTTCCAGCAAGAATACGCTTGGATCATGATGGCGGCGAGCGCGAAAACACGGGGCCGAAACGCCACAATAGATAGTATGGATATCGGGTTGGATTCGGCAATACACAATCGGTTGGGTAGTGCGCGAGGCTTGAAGCGTGCATGAATGCAGGCCGAAAATGGTACGCCTGTGGAAAAACCCGCATAAAATAAGGCGAAAGTGCTTGTCGCCGACAAAATCACTGAGTTAAGATGTGCGGGACTGAGGCGTTTACTGCGCTTCATCTTCAAGGAGGAATAACCAACATGGCTGCAGGCTTGACCAAGACTGCTCTCGTCCGTCTTCTGGCGGAAAAGCTGGAAACCAGCAACAAGGCCGCAGGACTGTTTTTGACCACGCTGGCTGAAATTGCCGTGAAGGAAACGAAGAAGAACGATGTGTTTGTTCTTCCGGGTCTGGGCCGTCTGAAGAAGTCGGCTCGCAAGGCACGCATTGGCCGCAATCCTCAGACTGGCGATCCGATCAAGATCCCGGCCAAGACAGTGGTGAAGTTCTATGTAGGCAAGGCTGTAAAAGATGCAATCGCTCCGCCGAAGAAGAAGTAGTCTTTGTTTGCTGTGAAGGCCGGCCCCATCGTGGGCCGGCTTTTTCATTTTGCCGCGAAACTATTTGCCACGAAGTTAAAGGATGACGAGCGTGATGCCGCGATTGGCTCGCCCGAAATCACGATCTTCCTTGATCGCCTTGTCGCGCTTTACCAACTCCCAACTTGCCTGATTGGAAAGACGAAAATCCTCGCCAGGAATGAAGCCGGTGATAAGGCCGTTACGCTCGAAACGGTCGAGGGCTTTCCATACCTCTTCGCGCAATCGTCCGCCTACTCCGCTGGAGCCGTATCCATGAATCAGTTTGAGGAGCGGCACGCGTTCCGCGCGGGCCGAGGCAAGAGCGCGATCAAGCCTCAGAAGGGCGACATTCACGGTAGGCAGACCTTCTTCGAGATTGACGACCTTGCACGGCACCGGAACATCGTAACCGTTTGGGGGCTGGAATCGGCGTGCCGTGATGAAGAAATCTTTAATAGTGCGTAAGTCATGAGTAAGGTGTTGAAAATAAAAATGTTGCGTTCGGTTAAAAACAAGGAAATAAAATTATGAAAATATATTGACATAATTACACTCAGATTTTATGCTTCTGTTGTGCTGATATAAGCATCGAAGACTGTACAAGGCGTTTGTGAGTCGGGCGCCATACAGACAAAATTCTGAAGCTAGGAGGATAAAGATCATGACCGTATTAGCCCGTTGGGAACCAATCCGCGAACTTGCAAGCTTGCAAGATCGCATGAACAGGCTCTTTAACGATTCTTTCAGCCCTGTTATCAGTCAGGAGTCGCTGTCGGCAGGCTCGTTTGTCCCACCCGTCGACGTTTATGAGGACGAGCAGGGGATCCGGCTGAAGATGGAAGTTCCGGGAATCGATGAGAAGGACATCGACATCCGTATGGAAAACAACCTTCTGACGGTGCGTGGCGAGCGCAAGTTGGAGAGCGAAACCAAAGAAGAGAACTACCATCGGATCGAGCGTCGTTATGGGAGCTTCACCCGCAGCTTTACCCTGCCGAACACGGTTAACCCCGAAGAGGTGAAGGCAGGCTACTCTAAGGGCGTGCTGACCATTCAGCTTGGCAAGAGAGCCGAGGCCCGGCCGAAGCAGATCAAGGTGAACGTAACGCCCGAGCTAGCAGAGAAGGCCACTGTCGGCAAGAAATGATCGCAGGCCGAAGAGCCTGGCCGCGTGATTTGAGGCACGGCCTCCACTCCGGCTATGGGCACCTGGCATCCAATTTGGGGAGCGGTGGACGGATTCATGGAGTCCCCGGCTCCCCGTTTGATTTTCACAATCAGAATTTATACGTCGCACCATTGATAAGTGGGTAGCAGAAGCAAGTTGCGGCGTAAGGAGTAATCTTATGGCGATCCGAGGAGATAAGCTGACCGAGAAGTCGTTGGAAGCGATGCAGCGCGCCAGGGAGCTGGCAAGCGAACATGGTAACCCCGAACTAGTCCCACTGCATGTGCTGGCAGCGCTGCTGGAGGATCATGAGGGCATCGTTCTTCCATTGCTGACGCGCGCTGGTGTGCAGACAGCGGCACTGCAGGCACAGGTGCAGCGCGACATCGCTGGACTTCCCAAACTCGCTGACGCTTCAGCAGAGCCGCCCCCATCGGATGAGACACGGAAGCTATTGGATCTTGCGTTCAAGGCAGCGGCAAATTTTAAAGACGAGTATGTTTCCACCGAACATCTCCTATTGGGACTGATCGGGCTGAAGCGTGACGCAGCGCAGAAGTTGTTAAGCGCGCTTGGAGTTTCACAGGACTCTCTGCTGAAGGCGCTGGCGGCGGTACGCGGTACCCAGACAGTGACCGACCAGAATCCTGAGTCCAAGTACCAGGCATTGGAACGCTATGCGCGCGATTTAACGGAGCTCGCGCGGCGGGGCAAACTCGATCCGGTGATCGGGCGCGACGAAGAGATACGCCGCACGATCCAGGTTCTCTCGCGTCGCACGAAGAATAATCCAGTGTTAATTGGCGAGCCGGGCGTTGGCAAGACGGCGATCGTCGAGGGGTTGGCACAGCGCATCGTGCTGGGTGATGTGCCGGAGCAACTGAAAAACAAACGCGTAGTCTCACTCGATCTGGGTGCGCTGGTTGCAGGCGCGAAGTATCGTGGAGAATTCGAGGACCGGTTGAAGGCCGTGCTCAAGGACATTGAGGAGAGCGCGGGGACGATCATTCTGTTTATCGATGAGTTGCATACTTTGGTTGGTGCCGGTGCCGCCGAAGGCTCCATGGACGCAAGCAACATGCTGAAGCCAGCGCTGGCCCGAGGCGAGTTGCGTGCGATTGGCGCCACCACGTTGAACGAGTACCGGAAGTACATCGAGAAAGACGCAGCGTTCGAGCGCCGCTTCCAGATTGTGTACGTAGGCGAACCCTCGGTGGAGGACACGATCGCGATTCTGCGTGGGCTGAAGGAGAAGTATGAGGTTCACCACGGTGTGCGCATCAAGGATTCGGCGATTGTATCCGCGGCGGTACTTTCGCATCGCTACATCAGCGATCGCTTTCTGCCGGACAAGGCCATTGATCTGATTGACGAAGCAGCGGCCTCGCTGCGCATTCAGATCGACTCGATGCCGACGGAGATCGACCAACTACAACGGCGTGCCACCAACCTGGAGATTGAGCGCCAGGCGTTGAAGAAAGAGTCGGACGCAAACTCGAAGGAACGGCTTGCCATTGTAGAACGCGAATTGGCGGAGATACACGAACAGACGAACTCACTGAAGGCACGATGGCGGGCCGAGAAGGACAGCATTGCCGAAGTTCGCAAGCTCAAGGAAACCATCGAGCAGTTGAAGCTGCAACAGCAGGAAGCGGCTCGGCTCGGCCAATATGAGCGCGCTTCGCGGTTGCAATATGATGAACTTCCCAAGACGGAGCGACTGCTGGCTGAGTTGACGGCCAAGGCCGAGGGAAATCAATCGCGCATGTTGAAGGAAGAGGTGGACGAAGAAGACGTGGCCCGCATCGTCAGCCGCTGGACGGGAATTCCGGTGTCAAAGATGCTCGAAGGCGAGGTAAAAAAGCTGGTGCAGATGGAGTCCCGGCTACGGCTTCGCGTGATTGGGCAGGACGAAGCGCTGGAGAAGGTTTCCAACGCGATCCGGCGATCACGCGCGGGGTTGAGCGACCCCAGGCGTCCAATCGGCTCGTTTATCTTCCTTGGTCCGACGGGCGTGGGCAAGACGGAGCTGGCCAGGGCCCTGGCAGAATTTCTATTCGACGACGAACATGCCATGGTTCGCATCGACATGAGTGAATATATGGAAAAGCACTCGGTCTCGCGACTGATCGGCGCACCTCCGGGTTATGTGGGATACGAAGAGGGTGGCCAACTGACCGAAGCCGTGCGGCGGCGTCCGTACTCAGTGTTGTTGTTTGACGAGATCGAGAAGGCGAATCCGGATGTGTTCAACGTCTTTCTGCAGATAATGGACGATGGACGGCTGACCGATGGCAAGGGTCGAGTGGTAGATTTCAAGAACACCATCCTCATTATGACTTCGAACATTGGATCGCTATCGCTCTCTGGAGATTTGACTTCGCCAGAGCGTTTTCAACGTGCCAGCGAGCAGGTTATGACAGCGTTACGCGGACACTTCAAGCCGGAGTTCATAAACCGGATCGACGATATAGTGGTCTTCCGCCCGCTGGGAACCGAGCAACTCATAAAGATCGTGGATTTACGCTTGCAAGACGTGAGAGAGCTGTTGGCGGGGCGCAAGATTACGCTGGAACTCAGCGATGCTGCCAAGCAAACACTGTTTACCAGCGGCTATGATCCAGCTTATGGAGCGCGTCCGCTGAAGCGAGCAATTCAGCGGATGATCCAGGACCCGTTGGCGATGAAGATTCTGGATGGAGAGGTGCTGCACGGTGATCACGTTGCGGTGGATGCAAAGGATGGCAAACTGATTTTCAGGACGCGGCACCAGGAAGAGCAGCCACTGTCTACTACGGAAGCGCAGGCACAGCTCACTTAAATCTGGATGAAAGAGACCCGACACGCCCCGGGCATCCGTCCTGGGGCGTTTTTTTGGGGAAGTAAACGGGCATGTATGGTCAATTTGCGCTCACTAGCACATATAGCGCGGCGGCGCGGAGCGCAATCAGCGCGCCCCACAGAGCGATTCCAGCAATTCTCAAATCCACGACTGCAGCGGAAATCGCTGGGAAGGTTGGCAAAAGTCCAATGGCAATCAAAAAGAATGCGACCCAGCGTGCCCAGCGGGAGTGGCGCCACAATCCAAACGCCGTCGCGATTTGCACGATTGCCGAAAGCAAGTAGGCGAGCCAACCGCGCAGAGCCACCTCTTCGCCCACGACCCAGGCTCCTGAGTTAAAGGGTAGCCAGGAAGCTGCGACGCCAACACCATACGACGCGGCGAGAACGCCGAAGGCCGCGAAAAGCAGCGCAACCAGTGGGAAGTTTCGCGGTGCTTCAGTTTCGTTTTCATGTGGCTCAGGTGGAGCCGACTCAAGCAAGGTCAAAGAGTAATACCTCGGCTTCTTCCGGGGCATCTTCAGCGACACTAAGCGTCAATGCAGCTTCATTTGTAATGCTGGCGCCGTCGCCCTGACCAAGCGGGGTGCCATTAAGGGATGCCGCGCCCCTCGCCATCTGAAGCCAGGCGTATCGGCCCGCAGGCAGGGCGAATGGGAGGCTTTGGCCAGGCGCGAGCTTCGTAACCAGCAAACTGGCGTTGGCGTGAATTTTGACCGAGCCCTGCGTGCCGGTTGGCGAAGCGATGAGTCGCCATTGTCCACGCTTCTCTTCATCGGGGAAAGGCCTCTGTTCGTAACTCGGCGCAATGCCGAGTTTGTCCCTATCGGGGATGATCCAGATCTGCAACAGGTGCACGGGCGCACTGGGCGAGGGATTGAACTCGCTGTGCACAATTCCCGTGCCTGCGCTCATGCGCTGACCGTCGCCGGGACGGATGACCGCACCGGTTCCGAGACTGTCGCGATGCTCAAGGGCGCCGCTCAGGACATAGGTGATGATTTCCATGTTCTCGTGCGGATGCATACCAAAGCCGCGGCCAGGGGCAATCACGTCTTCATTGATGACCCGAAGCGCGCGGAAGTGGATGTGCGCTGGATCGCTGTAGTCGGCGAACGAAAACGTGTGGTAAGTGTTGAGCCAGCCGTGATCGAAGTGGCCGCGCTGGTTGGCGGGACGAAGCGTAATCACTCGGTACCTCCCGGCCGCATCTGAAACGACCGCTGTCAGATAGATGTTGCAACAGATAATAACGATTCATGCGATGGCAGGCGCAACTTGACAGGCCCTGCGGCGCGTCTCACAGCAGATGGGAGGCTAGACAACTATGACAACAGGCAAAGGAAGCACCCGGTTCATGAAAGCGATACCCGTGGCGAAGCGCTCTGCGGCAGTAAAAAATTTGGGGGCGAAGAAGCAGAAGACTGAAGGGCGCAAGTATAGTCCCAAGGCCAGCGCGTTTGTGGAACAAGAAATGAAGGAGATGAAGCTAGGGAAGCTCAAAAGCGGGAGCAGCGGTCAGACAGTTCGCAACCCAAAGCAGGCGATTGCGATCGGCCTGTCAGAGGCGCGAAGGTCAGGAGCGAGAGTGCCGAAGAATCCGCGCAAGGCCGCGTGAGCTTGCGCCAACGGCTTGGAGACCGAGCACGATAAGCAGGTCTGGAATCTGTTTAAGCTATTTGCTATCTCCGGCTGAACTGCTGCTCGAAGCGCTGGCTGAACTGCCGCCGGCAGCTTTGCTTGCGCTATTGGTGGATGGGCCCGTGTTCGAAGATTTGTCAGAGCTGCCAGAAGCAGACGGCGAACTGGAGGAGGCGTCCGAATTGCTGCCGCCGGAGGGCGACGCGCTCTCAGAGCCGCCATCTGACTTAGCCGGGGAGGACGAGCCCGCAGAATTCTTGCGGGCGTAATCGGTCACATACCAGCCAGAGCCTTTGAACTGCACAGCGGGGGCGGAGATCAACTGTTCAATCGTATCCTTGTGGCACTTTGGACAGGTCGTCAGCGGAGCGTCAGAAAACTTCACGATGCGCTCGAAGCGATGAGCGCAAGAACTGCAAAGGTACTCGTATAAAGGCATGGTTCCTTCAGGCGCGCCTCGTCGGGATCGGCTAGCGCGGCGCGACGATTCATACTCTCGTTACTTTGATTTTAGGTTCCTCCGGGTGGTGCGGTCAATTTTTCAGTGCCGCGCTCTGTTACACTTCGCGTTTGGAGCGTTAATTTGGTGCATCAATTGGGGGCGTAGCCGTTGGCCCTTGCTCTGGAGGATTAGCCATGCCTGCAACTCAGCCCTCGCTCTACATGGTTGGCACGCCAATCGGCAATCTTGAGGACATTTCGCTGCGCGCGCTACGTATTCTCAAAGAGGTGGAGCTCATTGCGTGCGAGGATACGCGGCAGACGGCAAAGTTGCTCAATCACTACGGTATTGAGACGCACACCATCAGCTATCACCAGCACAACGAACTGACACGCTCGGCGGAGCTGATCATGCACATGGAGCAGGGGCATTCGATTGCCCTCGTAACCGATGCGGGGATGCCCGGGGTCTCTGATCCGGGATTCCGTCTTGCCTCGCTCGCGATCCGTCACAAGATTCCGGTGGTGCCGATTCCGGGTGCATCGGCGTTCTTGAGCGCACTCGTGGCGAGCGGGCTGCCGACGGACGCTTTCGTCTTCCATGGTTTTCTGCCTTCCAAGCTGGGTCAGCGACGCAAGCTGCTGGAGGGGATTCAGCACTCGCCGCGAACGCAGATATTTTACGAAGCGCCGCACCGCCTTCTGGGAGCGCTGGAGGACATCGCTGAGGTGCTTGGCGGGCATCGTCGGGTGGTTGTGGCTCGGGAAGTCACGAAGATTTACGAAGAGTTTGTGCGCGCTACGGCGGCCGAGGCCCTAGCCGACTTCAAGAGTCGCGACGAAATACGCGGCGAGATCACACTGCTCGTGGGTCGAGCCGAGGAGCAGCATGGTCTTCCTGCGGTGACGCAGAAGAATGCCCGTACCCGTGTCCGCGAGCTGATGAAGTCGGAATCTCTCGATGAGAAAGAGGCAATGAAGCGCGTGGCGAAGGAGATGGGCGTTAGTAAGAGCGATGTTTACCGGGAGTTGCAAAGGGGAGGCGGGAAGAAATAGGACCGGGAGAAGCGTTTCAAGCTGACGCGCCTTTCGCTCTCTTTGGCAGAGGGGTATTCACCACCGGCGAACGGGAGTACACGAGGAAGCAATACAGGGGCGCCCCAAGCAGCGGAATCTTCAGCATTACGCAAAACCAGAACGCCTTCTTAACCATGGGTGACGTGTCGAACCCGAAGAGAAAATATTCCATAGCAACCAACGTTACTGCGGTGCCAATGACACCAGCAAGCAAGAGTATATTGACAATCGGAAGAAATCCCTGGGGAACTCTACCAACAATCTTAAGTGATAGCAGCAACACGAACAATCCCAGAGAAGCACTCGCTGCAGTGCAATATATCTTTCGCGCAGTGGTGGAAACTATAAATTCTCTGTTGATGTAATAGTCTCTCAGCATCTGCGGCCTCGATGATTCCTATTCCTCTACAGCTCTCAGCAATTCCCGTGTGTACTCGTGCTTCGGCGCGCTGGTGATTTGTTCAGTGTCGCCAATTTCGACGATCTTTCCCTGGCGCATGACGGCGATGCGGGTGGAAAGATAGCGCACGACCGGCATGGAGTGCGAGATGAACAGGTAGGTCAGGCCGAAATCTTTTTGCAATTGTTTCAGCAGGTTTACGATCTGCGCCGCGACGCTGACATCAAGGGCGCTGACGGCCTCGTCGGCGACGATAAAGCGGGGGCGCAGGGCGAGAGCGCGTGCGATTCCGATGCGCTGGCGCTGGCCGCCACTGAATTCGTGGGGATAGCGGCCGAGGACGCTGACCTCAAGGCCGACGGCGCGCATCAACTCAGCGGCGTGCTGGCGCAGGATGGGCTTACCGAGGTCTTCATGGATAGCCAGTGGTTCGGTGACGATCTGCTCGACGGTGAGGCGCGGGTCGAGCGAGCCGAAGGGATCCTGAAAGATGATCTGCATCTCTCGCCGGGTCTCACGCAGGGCACGTGCGCCGAGCGAAGTAATCTCCGTGCCGTCAAATCGCACGACGCCACGGCTGGGCTCGATGAGGCGCAAAATCAGGCGGCCCAGGGTGCTTTTTCCGCAGCCGGACTCGCCAACCAGTCCCAGAGTTTCGCCTTGTTCGATGGTGAGCGAGACGTCATCGACGGCACGGACAGGGTTTGCAGGAGAGCGTCCGAGGGCGTCGCCCGCGTCATAAATCTTGGTAAGATGTTCAGCTTCAACCAGCGCCATGCAGAGCAGCGTAACATGCCGACGGGGCTTTTAGCTGGGCCAGAGGAGGTTTGGCGACAAGTACGCTCCAGCAGATGGGCCTCTTGTCGCTGACGCCGGGCCGTCCGCGTGCTAAAATTTCCACAGAGAACTCCACGAGAGAATTGTTTGATTGAGCTAGCGCCATCGATTTTGTCGGCTGATTTTACCCACCTTGCCGAGCAGGTGCAGCCCGTGCTGGATGCGGGGGCAACCCTGCTGCACGTGGATGTAATGGACGGTCACTTCGTACCCAACATCACCATCGGGCCTCCGGTGGTGGCCGCATTGCGTAAACATGTGGCGTCGAAGATTCCGCTGGACGTTCACTTGATGATCGAGAACGCGGACAACTTCATTCCGGCATTTGTGGACGCGGGAGCCAACTGGATCAGCGTGCATCAGGAAGCATGTGTGCATCTGGACCGGGTCGTGCAACACATTCGTTCGCGGGGAGCGTTGGCTGGGGTGGTCATCAACCCGGCGACACCAGTGGCCACGCTCACTGACATTCTGGAAGTTGTGGATTACGTACTGGTCATGTCAGTGAATCCGGGCTTTGGTGGACAGAAATTCATCCCCAGGACGCTGGGAAAGATTCGCGATCTTGCGGAATTGCGTGCTCAACGCCATCTTAGCTTCCGGATTGAGGTGGATGGTGGTATCGCTCTTGATACCATAGAGTCTGTGGTCCAGGCGGGCGCCGAGATACTGGTTGCCGGCAATGCCATCTTTGGTCGTGGCGAAGCAGCCCAAAATGTTCAACAACTTCTGCATGCAGCCCGTTCGGCCACCCTGCGGAAGGCTTAAGCGCTGAATTCGAGTTCTATCGAGGTGTTTCCGGCATGTTTCGTCGCGTTTTAATCCCCCTGCTGCTGGCCGCAAGCCTGTTGACCGGTGTGGCCTGCAATAAAAAGAAGGCTGCCAATCCGCTGTCTCATATCAATTCAAAGCAGCCGGATAAGGTGCTCTTCGACCGCGCAATGGAGGCGATGAAGGAGCACAAGTATGATGTGGCTCGAATGACATTGCAAACGCTCATCAACACTTATCCGGATTCCGAATTTGTGGCGCGTGCCAAGTTAACGGTGGGCGAATCCTGGTATCAGGAGGGCTCATCGGCGGGGCTGGCTCAGGCAGAAACTGAGTTTCGTGACTTCATCACGTTCTTCCCCAATATGCCGGAAGCAGCAGAAGCGCAGCTGAAAATCGCCGACATCCACTATCGGCAGATGGAGAAGCCGGATCGCGATTACACGCATGCCCGCCGGGCCCAAGATGAATACCGCCAGTTGCTGCTTCAATATCCGGACAGCAAACTAGCTGACGTTGCGCGCAAGCGTTTGCTTGAGGTGCAGGAAGTGCTGGCAGAGCGTGAGTTCCGCATCGCGCACTTCTATTACCAGCGCCAATCACTCTTGGCGGCGGTCGCGCGCGCGAAAACCCTGACTGACAAGTATCCGCTCTATAGCCGCGCTGACGAGGCACTCTACATTCTGGGCCAAGCCTATGAACAGCAAGCGGAGCGCATCCGCGACTCAAAGATTTCTGACACGCTAAAGCAAGAGCTGACCAAGGGCTTTTTGGATAGTGCGGCCAACGCTTACAGCAAAATTGTGACTCGGTATCCTGCGATGCCTTTCTATCAGGACGCACGCAAGCGCCTGGTTGCGATTAACCGCCCGGTGCCAACGCCCACGCCCGAAGCTATTGCGCAGAACAAAAAGGAACAGGCGAGTCGCGTGTTGAGCACTCGATACGACCGTTTTGTCAATAACATGCAGAAACGTCCTGACACCAGCACCGCAGCAAAGTTTGGCGAGCCTACGCTTGTCGATCCGAAAGACACAGACGCGCCGAGGCTGGTACGCGAGATCAATTCCGCCGTGAAGTCTGAGATGGATGCTAAGTCCGGTTCTGGCAAGATTTCGGTTGAGACGGTGAAGGAAGGCGGAAAGGTTCCGGAGAATCAACCGCTTCCGCGCTCACCGGAAGCAGCGGTCAACCCCAGTGACGTTCCCGCACAGGCGCCACCCCAGCTCAATGAGAGTGCGTCGAGTTCGTCAGGCGAGGCGGATGCGAAGGCATCATCGTCCACTGATGCTGCCAAGGACGATTCGAAGAACGCATCATCGAGCCACAAGGCGAAAAAGAAGCGCCATTTCCACCTCCCCATTCCACTTTAGTTCCGTTCGGGAAAGGGAGTTTGGCCCACCAGACACTGATCGTTTGGTGGGTTTTTCTTCGCCTCCGGATATGCAAAAAAGCTCACCTCCATTGACCTCGCCAGTGGAACGAGTTAACGTGGCACATTAGTTGACTCCAGACTTGACCGTACCGGGATGCCCTAGTGTCTATCAATGTCCTACTTGCCGACGACAGTGTACCCGCCCAGAACATGGGCAAAAAGATTCTTTTGGATGCCGGTTACACGGTAGCTACGGTCAACAACGGTCTTGAGGCGCTTCGCAAAATCGCCGAGGCGGCACCGGATCTCGCCATTCTGGACATATTCATGCCGGGGTACACGGGGCTGGAGATTTGCAAGCGTCTACGCGCCAGTCCGGCTACGGCTTTAATTCCGGTGATTCTGACTGTCGGCAAGATGGAGCCCTACCGTCCGGAAGAAGGCGAGTCAGTCAAGTCAAATGCAGTCATCGTGAAGCCATTTGCTGCAGCTGAGTTGATTGCAGCGGTTAGAAGTTTGATTGGCGCGCCAAGTGCCGTAGCAGCAGCCCAGTCGGGACTACTGGTTGCCGATCAAGCGAATGTTTCGCTGCTGCCCGGCGAAACATCGCAAGAGGAAACAGCGGATGAACCCCTCTTTTTCACCGCTTCGTCCGAAAGCGGCGAAGGTGTGGAGTCGCGTGACCCAATCGTTTATGGCGGGGAGCAAATTCCCTCCGCTGCGGCACCGGATGGGGAAACAAGTCTGGCGTTCGATCCGGACGCCACCCACACGCCATTCAGCGCTTCTGCCGTCGATCTTTTGCCCAAAGCGTCATATTCTGACTCGGGTCAGGCTGACTCGGGTCATGGCATGGCTGCGTTCACCGAATTTGACTTGGAGCCGGAGGCGCATTCTGATGCTTTTACGCCGGTCACTGGAAAGCCAACGATAGATGGGCTATCGCTTGCGGCGTTAGATGCCACTGGACAAGCCGGCCTCGTCGATGCTTCAGAGCCTGAGGGCTCCGTTCCGGAGTTTCCGGTTGACTCGCACGAAATTGTCTCTGGTCCGGTGGGTGCGACCGAGTTGAAATTATCAAGCCAAGATGTTCTGGCCCTCGATCCATTGCTAGAGTTGCCGAAAGACCATGTTTCTCCGAACACGTTGAGTTGGAAAGGCCTTGACGTTGGCGAAGTTTCCAGCCAGCCTGTGCCCGATATCGCAACAACGAGTGCTGGTCCAACGGAAGAAGCCTCGGCTCCAGCGATAGTGCCGCCTTCTCCAGAGGAGGAAGCCCGAAGGGCAGCATTTGAGGCTCTGTTCAATTCAGACGAAATTCCACCACTGGAAGAGATTCCAGTTTTTCCCGCTCTGAGCGCACCTGCCGTGCTTCCGAGCATCTCCGACTTGTCAAATGATTATTCATTCCACATCAAGCCGGATGCTGAACTTGAAGTTCTCGGCGATGACAGCCAGCGGCATTTCTTGGATCCGGGACTCGATCCGAACCTGGTGGAGGAAGGGCAGGCGGAAGAAGGGTTCCCGAGCACAATTGGGATGATTCCTGACCGTGACCCTCTACTGGACGATGCGCTGCCACAAACTGGCTGGCAGAAGATCGGAAGTTTGCAGGAGATAGAAGAAGCGGATGCGTCCACTACAAGCGCAATGGATTCGTCGCAGGTCGACGCGAGCGATAGTCTGGTATCCGCATCAGCGCCCGAGGCCGCTTCGTCTGAAGCGCTACCCGAAATTTACGATGGGACGGCAAATCCCTTAGAACCAGCATACCCCGCTGAGATTGCACAGACGACGCCGGAGACCGTGCCAGAGCCCGCAGAGGATTGTCCCGAGGCTATGCTTGCAGAGGCGCAAACGGCTGAGCCAGAGCCAGTGCACTCCGGCATGGAATTGCATGTCGCTGAAACTACGCTGATGAGCATTGCAGCGGAAGCTGCAGTTCTGCAATCAAAACCCTCGTCGGTGCCGGCCGAGGTCGAACCCGAGCCCGATGGAGCCGCAACAATTCCGGCTAAAGTTGTACCAGAGAGGGCTCCGACTGAGGCCGCGTCGATCGAGCAGGCAGCTCCCCAGCCTGAACCGCACCTGACGGAAAATCCCTCTTCTGGCGCAATTTTGGCGCGATCCAACGAAGCCGAGAGGGTTCATCTGGCGGTTGAGCGGGTCTTCGAGCGGTTCAAACCTTTGTTGATTGCGGCGATCGTACGCGAGCTGGCACGCAGCGACTAATTGAAGCCATGGAAGCAAGAAAGGGGCGCGGAACTATCCGCGCCCCTTTCTTGGACTAAAGGAATCATTTACTTGGCCAGCGCCACCGCCGGACGAATATCGTGAAGATCCACATAATTAGTCGGATATTTACCGGTGTAGCAAGATGTGCAGTAGTGGGGATCACCCTGCGGTTCACCGCACGAAGCTCGAAGTCCTTCAAGCGAAAGATAAGCCAGCGAATCCGCGCCGATGAACTCCCTCACCTCGTCAACCGATTTACGCGCCGCGATCAAATGGCGACGCTCTGGAGTGTCAACGCCGTAGTAGCACGGCGAAGTTGTGGGAGGACAGGAGATACGCATGTGAACTTCGGTTGCTCCCGCATCACGCACCAGGCGCACAATCTTCTGGCTCGTCGTGCCACGTACGATCGAATCATCGATCAGAATTACACGCTTTCCGGTCAATAATTGACGCACCGGATTCAGCTTAAGTTTCACGCCAAAATCGCGAACACGCTGCTCCGGCTCGATGAAGGTTCGGCCCACGTAATGATTGCGCACCAGCCCGAACTGCATTGGAATGCCGCTCTCGCGCGCATAACCGAGTGCTGCAGTCAATCCGCTGTCTGGCACTCCAACTACTAGGTCAGCCTCCACTGGAGCTTCACGGGCCAGTTGTCGTCCCATTTGTTCGCGTGATTCCTGCACGCTTTTGCCAAAGACGAAGGAATCAGGGCGCGCGAAATAAACCTGCTCAAAGATGCATTGCGACTGCGCTAATGCTGGCGCATAGAAATGAGATTGCACACCCTCAGGCCCAACCACAACGAGTTCACCCGGCTTCACATCGCGATCATACTTGGCGCCAAGGAGATCAAAAGCGCAGGTTTCCGAGGCGAACACAATCGAATCCGGCAGCCCGTCCTTGCCCGGAATGTGCCCCATCGCAAGAGGACGGAAGCCACGCGGATCGCGGGCAGCAAAGATGTGGTGAAGAGACGAAATCACAAATGAGAACGCACCCTCAAGGCGGCGCAGGGCATCGGCAATCGCATCCGGCAACGTTTTTTCGTGTGATTGAGCGATAAGATGCAACACAATTTCGGTGTCGCTCGAAGTCTGGAAAATCGATCCGGCCAGTTCAAAGCGCTTGCGAATGTCTGCAGCATTCACCAGGTTGCCATTGTGTGCGATCGCGATTCGTCCCTTGTTGCAATCCACCTGGATTGGCTGCGCATTCAGTAGAGCGGAGTCTCCTGCAGTCGAATAGCGGGTGTGGCCGATGGCATGGCTCCCCGGAAGCTTTTGCAGCACAGCCTCACTAAATATATCCGCCACCAGACCCATGGATTTATACACGGTCATGCGTTGGCCATCGCTGGCTGAAATCCCAGCCGACTCCTGTCCACGATGTTGTAGCGCGTGCAGTCCCAGGTAACAGAGCTTAGCCGACTCGGGGTTTCCGTAAACCGCAACTACCCCGCACTCCTCGTGAAGCTTGTCCAGTTCGATCTCAATCATTACTACCCGCCTTGCCCCTGTTTGGGCCCGGACACAATGGCACGGCCGGAGCCGTGCCACGTTCAATGTCATTCATTCAGCGCTGCCACTGCGCCGACATCACTTTCCAAGGCTTTGTAAGCTTGTCGCCAGCGCAGGTCCCAGCAGCAGCGCTTGCTCCAGCGCTTGCCGCCACCTTTGCTTGAATGTAGAGACCTCACCCTCGATGGCAGGCACGCCATCAATGCGAATCGTAAATCTACCGCTGGTTGTAAGGCCAATACACTGCGCGTTCAACCCATATTTTACCGCAGTATCTTCAATTATTCTTACCTTTGTGGGATCGCAGGTCACCAGGGCTCGCGAGGCATCTTCAGCAAACAACACACACTCGGTGGGTAGTCCTGCGGAGATCAGTTCAATATCGACACCCAAATCCTTCGGGAATCCGATCTTGGCGGCGGCCACCGCGATTCCGCCCTCGGCCACGTCTCGGGCCGACTCCACAAGCCCTTCAGACGCCAGCACCTGCAACAGATCCTGCAGGGCCTTTTCGGCCTTCAGGTCAAGAATCGGCGGCGTGCCCCACAGTTCACCCAGCACGTGCATGGCAAATTCAGAAGAGCCGAACTCGGTCTGCTCCTCGTCGCTATGCGCTTTTTGTCCCGGCGTCAGCAGCACGATGGAACGTCCTGCTTCGGCGGCGTTGGCCACGACGGCCTTCGTGACGTTCGGGAGAATTCCCACAATGCCCAGCGTCGGGGTCGGAAAAATTGCCTCGCCAAGCGTCTCGTTGTAGAAGCTGACATTGCCGCCCGTAATGGGAGTTTCCAGTGCGACGCAAGCCTCTGAAAGTCCATCGATCACTTGCGAGAACTGTGCCATGATCGGCGGCTTCTCAGGATTACCGAAGTTCAGGCAGTTGGTTGCAGCCACAGGCTGCGCGCCTGTGCAAGCCACCATCCGGGCCGCGCGCGCCACGTTGTGTTCAGCTCCCAGCTTTGGGTCCAGATAACACCAACGCCCGTTTCCATATAGCGCCATCGCCAAGCCGCGCTGAGTGCCTTTGATGCGGATCACGCCAGCCAGCTCGCTTGGTCCTTGCATGGTGTTGGTCTGCACCATGGAGTCGTATTGCTCGTAGACCCAGTGCTTCGAACAAATGTTCGGGCTTGCCAGCAGTTGCAGGAAATCACGATTGAAATTGTTCTTCGTACCTAATTGCAGTGCTCCGGGCTTCTGCTTCGGAACCGGGGCTATCCACTCGCCCACCTCGCGGTGATAGAGCGGCGCATCGTCAGTCAACGCTTCATTTGGAATCTCAGCCACAGCCACGCCGTGATGCAGCACACGCATGGTGTTTTCGCTGATCACGCGGCCCACTGTCACTGCATCCAGACCCCATTTGCGGAAGACCGCGAACACCTCTTCCTCGCGACCCCGCTCGGCGACCAACAGCATGCGCTCCTGCGATTCGCTGAGCATGATCTCGTAGCTGCTCATGCCAGTCTCGCGCTGAGGCACCAAGTCGAGTTCAATCTCCAGGCCGACGCCGCCGCGGCCGCCCAGTTCACAAGTTGAGCAGGTCAGCCCAGCCGCACCCATATCTTGTATGCCGACGATTGCGCCAGTTTGCATGGCCTCCAGACAAGCCTCGAGCAGCAGTTTTTCCAGGAAGGGATCGCCTACCTGCACATTCGGGCGCTTTGCCTCGCTGCCCTCACTGAACTCCTCGCTGGCCATTGTCGCGCCGTGAATTCCATCTTTGCCTGTTTTTGAGCCGACGTAGATCACAGGGTTTCCCGCGCCGGAAGCCGAGGCATAGAAAATTTCTTTCTTCTTTACGAGTCCCAGGGCAAATGCGTTCACTAGCGGATTGCCCGAGTAGCAGCTCTCAAAGCGAGTTTCGCCGCCCACGTTGGGCACACCAAAACAGTTGCCATAGCTGGCCACGCCGCCCACCACACCGTCCACCACAGAATGGTTCTTATGCAGTGTGGCGCGGTCCATGCAGGGATCGTGTTCCATCGAGATCGGCCCAAATCGCAGTGAATCCATCACCGCGACCGGGCGGGCGCCCATAGTGAAGATGTCGCGCAGAATGCCGCCGACCCCAGTGGTTGCCCCCTGAAATGGCTCGACAAACGATGGATGATTGTGCGATTCGATTTTGAAGGCACAAGCCCATTCGCCGCCAATGTCAATGATTCCGGCGTTTTCGCCCGGCCCTTGCATTACCAGGTTGCTTTTGGTAGGCAGGCGTTTCAAATGGACGCGTGAGGATTTGTAGGAGCAGTGTTCGCTCCACATCACGCTGAAGATGCCAAGTTCGGTCATGGATGGCACGCGGCCCAACCACTTCAGAATGCGTTCATACTCCTCCGGGCTCAGTCCGTGACTGCGGATGACCTCCGGCGTGATTTGCGGCTGCTTTTCAGGGGTGTTCATAGGCGGACGGTACTATTTTCGCATGGTTGGCTGTGCTAGCGAAAGCGAGGCCCATGGAACGCGGCTTATTGCACCTTCACCGGGACTAGCTCGCGCTGCGCCTTTCCATTCACAAAGCGCAAGCACGGAATCTCCAGTACCAGCACATGATCGAGCAGATTGGGCCTCATGCGGAATGCACCTTGCTCGAAAGAGAACTGCAGCTGGCTTCCGTTGAGTACCTGGGGGAACTCCACGGGAGAAGTGGGATTAGCACAGAGATATAGCGAAGCTAGATCGCAGAATTGCAGCACCACAATCAGTTCTTCGATTTCATTTACAGGGAGGCCTACTTGTGGCAATAGGCGCTCAACCCGCGCCGCTTCGCGCAGCTGAAACTGTTCTACCTGCGCGCGCTGTTCGGGGGTGCCGGCGCCGCGCTTCAGGTAAAAACCGGCGAGCCGGGCAAAGTGCGCGCTGACGATCAGTCCTCCCAGCGTACCCGTGCTTTGCGATGCTTGGACCGATCCCCGCCAAGCAGGAAGAAAACGCTCCGGTTCGGTGTATACGAATGAAACCGGCGCTCCCGATTCATGTGTCGCGGGCTGACGCGGCGAATTGATGTCACCGTCTGAGGGCATCCAGCCAATGTCGTGAATGGAGATCGCCCGTGTGATAGCCTCGCTCACGTTAGGCACTTTGCGTGGGTCGAAGCCCGCGGCCAGCTCTCCGGAGATACGGGCGTGGTCGGGTTGAGTTACACACCAGTCGCTGGCCGATGCACTCTGTTGTATTCCGGCAATTGCTTCAAACACCGGTCGCACTGCACCTTCGGACTCCTGTGCGGCCAGTTTGCTTCGAAAAATCATCGGCCCCTCCCGGCTCGAACACGCCCGCTCGATGCAGCCCGCGTTGGCCCGGAGGTCGAGGGCGGCTTCCTGACTCCCTCGATGAGGTCGCGCAAGATCGCGGCGTGGCTATGCTCCATGTTTCTGGCCGAGGTCAGCAAGGTCACGTTTCGTCTGCTGGCCGCGAGGGCGTGCAACTGGCTCAGCGAGTCATCTGCGTCGCCGGTCGAAAGCTCCGCCAAGTAGTTGCGGCGGAAGATTGGCCACTGGAGCGGCCTTTCGTTGAACCATCGTCGCAACTCGTCGCTGGCTCCAAGTGCCGGGAGCCATGCTTGCAGCTTGAGCGATTCCTCTGTCATGCCGCGCGGTCGGCGGCGCTCGACTAGCACGCGTGCACCGTCCCTGGCTGAGGCGGCTTCACTGGCGCGTTTGAGCAGAATGGCCATTGCGATAAGATGGTACCTGATTTCAGCTAGGACAGCTTGTGATCTCCGCTACTTTCCTCCAGATTCGCAGAGTTCTATTTCCATCGCTCTGCCTGCTTGCGCTGCTCGTGTTTTCCGGCTGCCAGGTCGAACGACGGAAGTCCGACGCTGAGCTAGGTCTCACTTCGGTCCAGGCAATGGGACGCCGCGTTTTTGATGCCAATTGCGCCCGCTGTCACGAACCGTATTCCAGCCGCGGCCTGCATGGCCCCAGCCTCCATGACCTATACAAGAGGCAATATTTGCCGAGCGGAATGCCGGCGAACGACGATCGCATCACGGAAGTGATTGCGCGAGGCCGTGCCAAGATGCCCGCCTTCGGCAACACCCTCTCCGATTCCCAGATTGGCGCGCTGCTCGCCTACCTGAAGACTCTCTAGGATCTTCTGATACTCTGGCCGGGAGCCCGGTTGACTGAAAAGCCGAAAATTGCGTCCATCTCCGATGCCCTGGCATCGTAAACTTGAAATAGCGATGTCTACCTCCGAATTAATACAGATTCAGCCCGTTTCCGCCGCACCGGCCCCGAAGCCTCGCTGGCTGCGCGCCAAGGCACCAATGGGCGAGCAATACCACGAACTGAAAAAGCTGGCTCGCGGTCTCAACCTCCACACAGTCTGCGAATCCGCACAATGTCCCAACATCGGCGAGTGCTGGAACCACCGCACAGCGACCTTCATGCTGCTTGGAAACCTCTGTACGCGGCGCTGCGGCTTCTGCGCGGTACCGAAGGGGCGCCCTGAGGCCATCGACTTCGACGAACCGCGCCGTGTCGCGGAGGCCGTCGCGCGGCTCGGACTCAAGTTTGCAGTTGTCACCAGCGTCAATCGCGATGACGACAATTTGGGTGGTGCCAAGGTATTTGCGGAAACGATTCGTGAAATTCGCCGCCTGCAACCGGATTGCTCTGTCGAAGTCTTGATCCCTGACTTCCAGGGCCACGAAGATTGCCTGCAGGTCGTGCTCGATGCGAGGCCGGACATTCTCAACCACAACACTGAAACCGTGCCGCGTCTCTATCGGGTGGCCCGCAGCGGCGCGCGTTACGAGCGAACTCTCAACCTGCTCTCCTCAGCCAAGCGGCTCTCGCCTGATACGGTCACCAAGACTGGAATCATGGTCGGGCTAGGGGAAGATATGGAGGAGTTGCTGCAGGTCTGCCGTGATCTTGCAGCGCGCAAGGTGGACATCCTTACCATTGGCCAGTATTTGTCCCCGTCGCGCGACCACCTTCCCGTCAAGCGCATGTACCCACCTGAAGATTTTGAGTTTCTCAGGCGGGAAGCCAGCAAGATGGGCTTCCGTCACGTTGAGTCTGGCCCCCTGGTACGATCCAGTTACCATGCTCACGAACAGGCGGAGAGTACAAAGGGGGTTGCGGTCCGGTGTTAGAAAACCAGGCTACTAACGCTCAACACGTCAGAGTTTTTGTCAGAGGCTAAAAGACGTGCAACTTTATGCTTAGATACTTTTTCGGATTTTCCCGGAAAGCCGTCATCAGCGCACCACTTTCGGTTAGTAAGTGGTCAGCGTTGTTGTAGAGCGAGGGATCTTTCAGCAGCTTTCCGGCTGTGCCGTGTCCCGCTTGCAGCTCCGCTGAAATCGTGGAGAGGTTGGTCACTAACAAATCCATCTTCTTCGCGAACTCAGGATCTTTGGCAAACTTGCCTAACGCGCCATCGCCACGATTGATTCCATCCATCAACTGGTTTGCCTTTGCAAGCGTCTGATTAGCATTGTCGTAGAGTGCTGGATCACGAATCAATTTGCCGATGGTTCCATTGCCCCCATTGATGTTGTCAGCAATCGCGTTCAGTTTGTCGATGGTTGCGTTGGCACGCGTGTAAAG
>Ga0364919_10176_pt1 | contig 28704 bp, 24 predicted proteins | sample SorcelJu500001C7_2_FD_206953 | JGI IMG/M metagenome (GOLD analysis project Ga0364919, IMG submission 206953) | Enriched cells from Trout Bog Lake Hypolimnion, Wisconsin, USA - BchlTB.June20.5000.01.C7 | ecosystem: Environmental > Aquatic > Freshwater > Lake > Hypolimnion/Profundal zone | place... | reverse complement strand
CATGGAACAGAGCAAATCATTACGTCAGCATATGATGACGTATATATCTAATCCCCTTACTATCAGCCTTTCTCTGCTATTAGTGATGACGGCTGTTAGCGGTTCATTATGGTGGACTCTCTACCGTCAACAACAAGAAATGTTGACTACTATAGATCATTTGCAAGCAGAACGGATTGAGCTTGAAAAACATATTGATGTTGGACAAGCAGTCGTTGAAAGAATAGTGCCCAAAATAGAATTATGGCGCCCTATTCAAGAGCAGGTAAAAGATACAGTGGTGCAAGTCTTCGCTCAAGTGGCAGAAGTGGATCTTCTACAACCTTATAACTCTCCTCAACAATATTCTCGGTCTGGTACGGGCTTTTTTATTAATGATAAAGGTGAGCTAGTGACCAATGCTCATGTGATTAACCAGGCATTGGCTATTTGGATTCAAATTCCATCACTCGGCCGTCGTCTTATTGATGTTACACTGGTGGGTATGATTCCTGAAAGAGATCTGGCCTTGTTGCAAATATCCTCTGAAGGCTATGATGCCATTATACAAAGCTTAGGTAAAATTCCTTATTTAGCACTGGGTAATTCTGATTCTGTGCGTCGTGCCGATGAAGTATTGGCTATAGGCTATCCTTTGGGGCAACAATCATTAAAGAGTACCACCGGTGTTATTAGTGGGCGTGAATCCCATCTTATTCAAATCAGTGCACCGATTAATCCTGGCAGTTCTGGCGGTCCTTTAATTAATGCAGATGGTTTGGTCGTTGGGATTAATAGTTCAGGAATTATGGAAGCGCAAAATGTTGGTTATGCCATTCCGGTTAATGATTTGAAATTAGTATTAGAAGATTTGCGTAAAACTATGTTGGTCAGAAAGCCCTTTTTGGGAATTTTATATAATAATGCTTCCGATGCTTTGACCGAATATTTAGGCAATCCACGACCTGGTGGTTGCTATGTTGTTGAGGTGGTTAAAGGAAGTAGTCTTTATAAAGCCGGTGTTCGCCGGGGCGATATGCTCTATGCCATCAACGGACACACTGTTGATCAGTATGGTGATATGATGGTGCCCTGGTCTGAAGATAAAATTACGATTACCGACTACGTGACGCGTCTTGAAGAAGGCCAGCAAGTAAAAGTTGCTATTTACCGTAGCGGTAAACGTAAAGAATGTGTCTGTAAATTTGATCTTTCAGAGTTACCTGCGGTTCGTAAAATTTATCCGGGTTATGAGACTATTGATTATGAAGTCTTTGCCGGTATTGTGGTAATGCCTTTAACGTTGAATCATATTCATGGTATGGCAGAAAAAGTGCCGGGATTATCAAAGTTTGCCGAGCTACAATATCAAGGTGAGCCTAAGCTGGTTATTACCCATTTATTCCCTAGTGCTCAAATTTACCGGGCTAGAACTTTATCAGTGGGATCAACGATTAATGAAGTTAATGGTCAAAAAGTGGGAACTTTAGAAGAACTGCGGGCAGTGCTCAAAAAAGATGCCAATAATAAGTTTTTAACACTTACTGTGTCAGATAATATGCTGCGTGTATCGGATCATTTATTGGTAGTGTTATCAATGGATAAAATTGCTGAAGAAGAGCCAATCCTAGCGCGCGATTATCATTATCCATTGTCAGACACTGCTCGTTTTATTCTTGCCGCTAGAAAACCATTACCCAAAGATGCTCCTTCTTTAACATCATCTGATGAATCAGTAGCGGTTGCATAAAGAGGGCCTATGGCAAAAAAACGTTTTGATGCATTAGTGCAAGAGGCGTTGCCTCAATACAGTCGTCGGCAGATTCAAAGTTGGATTATGCAGGGCAAAATACAGGTGGATGGAAAAGTTATCACTAAACCTGGTGTGCTTATTGCCGATGATGCTCTCATTACTTATGATATCCAAGCACCTCGCTATGTTGGGCGCGGTGGTTTTAAACTGCAAGCGGCATTGGATCATTTTAAGATTAATGTTCAAGGGCTGGTTGCTTTGGATGCGGGAATTTCGACGGGCGGATTTACTGATTGTCTTCTGCAGCACGGTGCCACCAAAGTCTATGGTGTTGATGTTGGCTATGGGCAGGTAAGTGATACCATTCGCCATGATCCCCGGGTTATTTTATTAGAACGCACTAATCTACGTGAATTAAAAGATCTTCCTGAAAAAATTGATCTGGTGACCCTTGATCTATCATTTATCTCGGTTCTAAAAGTAATGGATGCAGTTACTGCCTTATTAAAACCTGAGGGGCAACTTATAGTATTGATTAAGCCTCAATTTGAGGCGAGAAAAGAAGAAGTGGGGCGCGGGGGTATTATTCGCGATGCGGCTTTACATCGCGATATCATACGACGGGTGACTGAAGGTCTTGCAAACTATGGCTTTACCAATGTTGGAGTGATAGATTCGCCTCTAGAGGGCGCCACTGGTAATAAAGAATTTCTGGGCTATTTTAAGCGCTCATAAAATATTACTTTTTATTTAAGGGAAAGAGTATGAAGTATGAGTGTTTATTGATAGGAGTCTGTCTATCGGTCACTCTAGGAGCCATGGAATCACGTTTAGGCAAAGAACTTTCTGCCGTTGATTGGCAAAAAGCACAAGATGCTTATCCCGTTACCTCTTTAAAAAAAAATGAAATAATAGCAGTCCGTGAGGAAGATGGGTGGTGGCGGTATGCGCGAGTTATTGCAATAACTCATACTATGCAGCAAGTACATATTACCTTTTCTCAGTATGCTACCGAGGCAGATTGTTGTGTGAAAATTAGTCGCACGGCGCGGATAACTCAATGAAAGGAGATAATGAAGTATTTGTTGGTAATTGCTGTGATATTAATACCAATACTTAATGCGCAAGAAACCCGCATTGTAGGAAGAGAATTAGCACCTGCTGATCTACAGCATATGCAATCTTTTGAAGATCACCAGATACCTGCTGAAAATGAAGTGATTGCTTATCAAGAAGCAGGCCAGTGGAAATATGGAAGAATCTCCTATGTATTACGATTTCCGGGAGGATGCTCGGTGCTTTATGGTGTTACTACCAATAGTAATGGAGCAGTTAAGCATGGTTATGTGGTGAATAAAATATATTTAAGAAAACTATTACTTTAATTATCTATTATCTTTTCTTAATTGGAGTACACTAGATATATTGTTTTTTAAAGCTTATTACTTCTCAAGGATTTCATGAAAAAACTAGTGTTATTAGTGTTGATAGTCAGTTCTTTACATGCTATGGAAAGTGATTTTTCTCCTCTCATTTCTTTGGTTGCGGAGAGCCATTTGATGCCTGAATCGAGATTGCAAAAAACTCTTAAAGGTACTATCGGAACATTGCCCAATGTTGAGCCAGGTATGCTTATATTACAAACAACACTAGAAACCTTTTTGGGGCGCCAATTGGTGTCTGGTGCTCTGGGGGTGCTCTGGGCAGACAGAGAGAGATTTCCTAGTCGTAATCGAAAAAATCTCCCAGTGTTTGCTGCTAAAGTGCTTTATAGTAGAAAAATGAATGAATTCATGAGGCTATTATGGCCTGACTTTTCAGCTCATTATGAATATCTTTTGCAAGAGCCAGCAAAGGTGCAAAAAGTGCAGGCTGACTTAAGAGAAATTATAGGCACATGCATGGATGCAGAATGTTATCCTACCGCATCATTGTTTGAATTCTTTTTTTCAAAAGTTGATCATGACCTTTTTCATCGATTATTAGAAAAGCTTGAGCACAGTGGTAATGTATTGCGCGAGTCACCATCTGACGATCTTGTGTGCGTTTATTTGCGTAAGGATTATAGAGATGCGATAACATTAGGATCATCGTTGCTGAAAAAATTAATAACGTGGTCTGAATACGAAGCGCAAGAGAGGGCACAAAAAAAGACTCTATCATCAGCAGAATTGATTATTAAAAAGAATGATTTTGACCAGCGAGAACAGAAAGTAATAGAGACCACGATGAACAGCGGTGTTCCTGAGTTTATAGGACGATTTGCCTTGTATCGCGATGCTCGGCACGTGATGAGGAATCTCAGATCTTTAACTCATATTAAAAAAAATTATGAAACTTTAAGAGCAACTGATCCTCGCGTTGAGCACAAAGATAAATGCCTGCAATTGATCAAGGGAATAGAGTACTTTCCTAAGCTGATTGCAGAAAGAGGTGCGCCCGAAAGACCATCACATCTAAGATCGTTGCCGCGAGAATTATGCGATCTTTTGGAACCCTTTTATATTCATGCACTTGCTTTCGAGCCTCAAGAAGACCCAAAACTGGCTCTTACTCGTGCTCATACGGATGTTATACCCTCATCCATTGATGCATTGCTAATTAATGGCTGATGGTTATTGTGATCCTAGGAATTAGTGCTGGTCAGGCAGCCCCTTTTTTGCTATGATTTACTCATCTTAATTGCGCCCGTAGCTCAACTGGATAGAGCGACAGACTTCGGATCTGTAGGTTGAAGGTTCGACTCCTTCCGGGCGCAATTTTCTTTTTCTTTTCTTGACTACTCTTTCTTAACTTTTTTAGGATCAATCATAAGATCATGGAAAGTAACGGGAGTGAGTCATGTTGAAGTTTTCAATTATTAAAAAAACCATTTTCTGTCTGGTAATCACTGCTATAGCTATCAATAATAATTGCAGTGAGCCATCACACGATAATGCTCAGGTATATTTTCCTGAAGAAATACAACAATGTGTTACTCAGCTATTATCGTATGATAACCAACTATCAGGTGATACGGAGATAATCAAAGCACTTGCCGATGGAACAAAAATTATTTCTTATAAAGCCGCACGTTGTATGATTGAATGCTGCGAAAAACTATTGCAGAATCATCAAGATACTATTTCTGCGCGTGATGCCAAGGTGATTAGTGTCTATCTCGATGAGTATAAAAATTTTATTGAGCAGCCAGAAGCACGAGTCATAAGTGATCAAGAACAACCAATCACGCGTAAAGCAAATAAATTTGAAGTTATACTTGATATGTGGGTGCAACACTGCTTACGAGCGCGCACGGCATTATTTGATGGCAATGTCGATATTAAGGGCGATTTAAATGTATACGGCTCAACATTACTCAATAACTTAACTGTGACGGGTAATGAAATAATACAAGGTAACTTAACCGTTGTTGGCAAATTGATTGCCAGTCTTACTGGACTTTCAGGCGCTGCCTTTAGCGGTACTGCATCAAGTTTAGTAATTACTGGCACCGGGCCTGCTATTGGTTGTACCCAAGGGGCTTTAGTAGTTGCTGGTGGTGTTGCTATTGCTGGTAACTTAAATGTTTGTGGGCCCGTAAGCTTTTTCAGTACTGCCAGTGGTTGCACAGGTGCATCATTGCAAGTTGATGGTGACTTTAATGCCGACGGATATATTTCAACGTCACAAGCGTATAAATTGAATCCGACCGGTATTTGTACAATCGTACTTGCTGCTAATAGTCCGAGCAATAATTTAGCTGTTGGACTAGAGGCTGGTAATGTCGCCAACGGAATAAATAATGTTTATTGCGGCGATAATGCAGGACAAAATAATAGTGGTAATAACAATACCTTTATTGGTGCATCAGCAGGACAAGCAAACACGGTAGGGGGTAGTACTTTTGTTGGTGCATTGGCAGGGCAATCAAATACAAGTGGTATTCATAATACGTTCTTAGGCCATCGTGCAGGCACGAGTCAGGTAACGGACTCCAATAATACATTCATAGGTTATGATGCTGGCATGAATAATAGCGGGGCTTCACAAAATGTTTTTGTGGGTTCGCAAGCAGGACTTGTTAATACAACAGGAACTCAAAATACCTTTGTTGGTGGTGGTGCGGTAGGTTCATTGCAGCTTGCTGGTAATGATAACACCTATCTTGGTTATTCTGCAGGGTTTAATGCCAGTGGGGGCTCCAATAATACCATGCTGGGTGCCTTCAGTGGCGGTGCATCGGCACTTTTAAGTGGTTCAGGTAATACCTTTGTTGGCTATCAATCAGGTCAATCAACAACAACCGCAAGTAATAATACATTCGTTGGTAATACCGCGGGCGGTGCAGTAACAGTCGGTCTTAGAAATACTTTGATTGGTAATGGAGCTGGTAGTACTCAAACAACAGCCAATGATAATACCTTTATTGGTGACAGTGCCGGGTTAGTAAATACTTCTTCACAAAATACGTTTGTAGGTTCATCTGCCGGTGCTGCCAACACGAGCGGCACCAATAATACCTTTGTTGGTTATGAATCAGGAGATCCTAACTCAACAGGATCACGTAATACATTCGTAGGTGCTTCTACTGGTACCAGTCAAATAAATGCTTCCGATAACACATTCATTGGCGACAATGCTGGACTTAATGCCACTTCATCACAAAATACTTTTGTAGGGTCAGCTGCAGGACTAGCAAATATATCCGGTCCTAATATCTTTATCGGCTATGAGAGCGGTGTTGCTAATGTAACAGGAACTCAAAATACCTTTATTGGTAACCTGGCGGGCAGTAGTCAAATAGCTGATAGTAATAATACTTTTGTTGGCTACGAAGCAGGTCAAAGTAACTCTGGTGCCTCACACAATACGTTTGTTGGTGCATTTGCTGGACAGACAACCACGGCTCAAAATAATGTTTATATCGGTTATGAAGCGGGCCAAGAGAGTTTTGGTGGTACACAGAATGTTGCGGTAGGATCAAATGCCGGGAAAGATGGCGGTAATGGTAATACTGCCGTTGGTTTTAATGCGGGATTGGTCAATGCTTCGGGTAATTGTGTATTTGTAGGCAATCAAGCAGGGCAAAGTAATAATAATTTCTTCAATGTATTTGTTGGAGATTCTGCAGGGTTAAGTAACAACAATAGTAACAACACTTTCATTGGTTATAGTTCTGGAGAAAATAGTAATGGGCAGTTTAACACCTTTGTTGGACACGCATCCGGAAAAAGTTCATCAGCAGGCCGCTGCGTTTACGTTGGTGAAAGTGCAGGAATAAATAATGATTCTGATTTGAATGTATTCGTAGGGTATACCACCGGTTTTAATAATACTTCAGGTGCTCAAAATGTATTTATGGGGGCGATAGCCGGTAATCTTAATTCATCAGGCAACAGTAATACCTTTGTTGGTTATCAAACAGGGGAATTCAATCAAAGTGGTTCACAAAATACTTTTGTAGGAACAAATGCCGGTAATAGACAAGCTTCTGATAATAATAATACCTTCATTGGTTATCAAGCAGGATTAAGTAATTCAGGCGGCTCAGCGAATACTTTTGTAGGATCGCAAGCCGGGCAGTCAAATGGTAACGCTACAAACAATACCTTTGTTGGGACCTCGGCTGGGATTTCCAATGGCATGGGAGCACAAAATACTTTTATTGGTGCAGCGGCCGGCAGCTTGAATACTGGTGGCGTAAATAATATATTCGTTGGTTATAATACTGCTACTACTAACGTTCTTGGCGGAAGCAACATTGTAATAGGTACCAGTGCTAATGTAGATTCAGTTGGCAGAAATAATTGTATAATCTTGGGCGCGAGTGGGGCTTCAAGTGGATCGCTTGGTGATGGTCAATTTGTGCTCGGATCAAGTTCGGCTCCTTTGATTACAGCTACCACGGCGACAGCGGGTGGTATTGCGCCAACGAATTTTGTTGCTTACTTAACCGTAGTGCTCAATGGCCAGATTGTAAAAATCCCGTATTACAATAACTAATTTACAGACCTAAAAGGTAGAGCAAATCGACAGAAAAAGCCTCTTGTGCTATCATGAGAGTGTTGATATACCTTCATTTCATCGAAAGGGCATCTCATGTCAATCCTCCTAATAATTGGACTAGTATTACTGGCAAGTGTTCTCCTGCTTATCTTCTGGTTTGCAATCACCTATAATAAATTAATCCGCTTAAAAGCATTGGTCGATGAAGGATGGAGTGGTATCGATGTTCAACTCAAACGCCGTTACGATCTGATTCCTAATTTAGTAGCAACCGTAAAACAATACGCTGGCCATGAAAAAGGGGTTTTTGAAGAAGTAACCCGTCTGCGCACTGCTACCATGACTGCTCAAACTCTTGATCAAAAAGTAGAAGCAGAAAAAGGGCTTACCACTGCCTTAAAAACATTATTTGCAGTAGCCGAAAATTATCCTGAATTAAAAGCCAATGAAAACTTTATGCACTTGCAAAAAGAACTTGCTGCCATTGAACAAGAAATTCAATTATCACGGCGTTATTATAATGGGGCAGCGCGCAATTATAATATTGCGAACTCAGCTTTTCCTTCTTCAATAGTTGCTTCGTTATTTTCTTTTACGCGGGTTCCTTATTTTGAAGTGAATGCTTCAGAACGTGAGAATCCAGGCGTGAAGTTTTAATCTTTACTCTGTTCAAGATCACTCTGCAACTCAGAAAGGAGTGCTCATGACTATCAAATATATTTTTTATGCGTTATTACTATGCGTTAGCATGGCGTATGGCAATGAACGCATTCTGCAATTTTTCAGCGATATTCAAGTGCATACTGATGCATCATTATCAGTTACTGAAACGATTGTTGTGCGCGCAGAAGGTGTGCAAATAAAGCGTGGTATTGTCAGAGAAATTCCTACCCGTTTCAATGATCGATGGGGCAATCATTTTGTGGTCGATCTTACGGTTACTGCTGTAGGGCGTGATGGTAAAAAGGAAAACTATCATAGTGAAGATGCAGTAAACGGCATTCGTATTTTTACCGGTGCACATGATGTTTTTCTCAAACCTGGTGTTTATACCTACACCATTTCTTATAATACCAATCGATGGCTTGGTTTTTTTAATGGTCGCGATGAATTGTATTGGAACGTTAATGGTAATGGATCACGATTTCCCATCGATCAAGTAGGTGCACGAGTAACATTACCTAAAGGTATTGCGCCAGCAGATATAATTGCAGAGGCCTATACTGGTTCCTTTGGCGAACAAGGGAAAGATTATCAAATAAACTATGATGCAGAGGATCGAGTAACTTTTACCACAACCCATGCCTTTGAACCGGGGCAAGGACTTACGATTGTAATAACCTGGCCCCAAGGATTTATTGTGCGGCCATCATTTTTTATGCTTTGGTATTACTGGATTCGTGATAATCTGGCAGCGGCATGGGCATGGCTAGGCCTGTTCATTATGATGCTCTTTTACTTGATAAGAAGTTCACAATTTCGTCGGGAACAACGTCTTTCTACCGTTATTCCTCTTTTTGAACCGCCTCAGGGATTTTCACCGGGTGCGGTGCGGTATCTTCACTATCTTGGTTATGATGCAACCGTATTGGCAGCCGATGTGGTGAACATGGCTGTTAAAGGATTATTAACGATTGAATATAAAAAGAATGTTTTTGGCAAAGAATATATTTTGCAAAAAACAGCAGAGGAACCCCAAGGATTTTGGGCAGATGAATATGCATTGCTCGAACAACTTTTTTTCAAACGAGACACTACTTTTAAAGTGAGTGCAGATAATACGAGTATTCTTGCTGATATTAATGCGCAATTAAAAAAACGCTATCAAACAAAATATGCCCGCTATTTTGTTGATTCCGGTTATTGGGGAGCGATAGCAATTGCTAGTTCAGTATTTTTTATAGTTCCTTCATTTTTTGCTGGCATCTTTTCCGCAGTCTTTGCTTGTATTCTCTTAGGCATTATGCTGATTTTCTTTCTCTGGTATACGCGTGGTTATAGTGCGCAAGGCAAACGTATCAAAGAACAAATTGAAGGTTTTAAATTATATTTAGTAACGGCCGAAACAGAGCGCATGGCTATTATTGGCACCCCACCAACGAGAACACCAGAACTCTATGAGCATTATTTGCCCTATGCTATTGCATTGGGCTGTGAAAAACAATGGACGCGCCAATTTGCACCAATGTTCCGGGCAATGGAACAACAGGGCGTTATGTATGCGCCACGTTGGTATCATGGCGGTCCCCATGTTATTTTTGTTCCCGAAACTTTTGCATCATCATTTACTCATGACCTGAATAGTTATGCCTATTCACGTTCTATTTCATCCTCAGGCAATACTCCCGGATCATCATCAGGTTCTAGCGGCCGCGGCTCTTCAGGCGGCGGCGGTGGTGGTGGTGGCGTCGGAGGATGGTGAGATTCCATTTTAATTTCTTAACCATTCCCCTTACTTGCTTTTGAAGAGTATCTTGGTAGTGTTGGAAAAAAAAAGCAAGAAGGGGTAATGATGAACAGAGCACTTCTTTTCTTGGTAACGAGTTCCTTAACTACTATTTCAAGTCTCATTGCAATGGATCCTCATGTTCTTTCTTTAGTTCGCAAAGAAAAAGAGACGCTGGCCCTTCAGCTTTTTGGATCAGCCTTGGATCGCATGGACTATGCTAACAAATTATATTTTTGCGTAGATCAATTAAACTGGGCTGTTCAAGAACGGTATGAAACATTCGCAACCTCGGTTATTAATACCTTGAAAAAGTTACCAGGAGAAACCACCAAGACAGAATATATCAAAAAAGCTTTCTTTATGGCGGCAATAACCGGTAACGTTTATTGTATTCAATTATTGTTGCATGCACAGCCGGCAGTTATTGATGAGTCGGAAGATAAAACAGGCCGATCAGCATTAATGTATACTGCCATGCATGGGCAGGAGCAGGCAGCAGGAGTGCTTTTAGATAACCATGCTCAAACTGAATTAATGTGTAAGGATGGGCGCAGTGCACTTACTTATGCTATCGAGTATGATAAGATGGAAGTTACTAAAAGACTCCTTGAGCGAGGAGCAAAACCTAATGGACGTGGTCCCGATCCTCGAAAAGCTACCTTAATAAAATGGACTGCTTCGTTGGACCAGCGGCAACCTCATCTCAATTTATTACTTGCTGCCGGGGCTGATCCAAATGTAAAACAGGATTATACACCATTGATGACAGCTGCATCAAAAAATAATGCGGGATATATTTCACTCTTATTGCAGTACGGTGCAGATCCTGATTTACACACGACCTATTCCTTGTGCACTGCCTTAATGATTGCTGCACAGGAAGGTCACTATAATGCCGCGCAAGCATTGGTTGTAGGAGCGCCTGATCCTATCATTACAAAAGTTGTTTCTGCAATACGAAAACCGAGAGATGGTAGTAATTATTTACAGTGTTTGCCTGCTGAGTTATGCAGAGAATTTATGCAATATCTCAGAATGACTGTTGATACTACCTTGAAAAATAATCTTGGACAAAGTGCTTTAGAGCTTGCACAGATAAAAAGCAATAACCGTGGGCTTGATGCTAAGAAAAAAGAAGAATATGCAAAAATCATCACACTTTTACAAGACAAGGATGCCGAGAAGCCAGCAAAAGTAGTTGAAACAGCGACTTCCTAGCCTAATATTTTGTGATCAGATAAGAGTTTCTTTATACTGTGAACTATTGCGCCCGTAGCTCAGGTGGATAGAGCGGTAGATTCCTAATCTGCAGGCCATAGGTTCAAATCCTATCGGGCGCAATAATATCACTTACTATACGATTATTGGTTATGCAGTTGTGGCTGCCGCTTCACTTTCTTCTTCACTCACATACGTTTGTATGAGATCAACCCATGGGTTGCTGCCTTGTGCCCAGATTAAGTTAAGGTATGAAGGCTCAACGGTATTATCAGGGAAGTAAATAGAAAGACCGGAAGTCTTTGCAAATTTACGCGAATTAACATGGGATATTACCGAGCGAGCCAATGCTTTTTTGGCTGCTGAGAGTGCTGAAGTTAATGCTTTGGTTTGAACAGCAGTGAGTTTCATCGAATGTACTGAACCTAATAGATTATTATAAAAACCACCCAGGTCGATATAGGTTGGCTCGGTAAAATGAACCACATTCACAGGATCAACGGCATGAGCAATAGCATCAAATACGGCAATATTGTTAGCTTTCAGGAAAGAATTTAACAATTGTGCAACCGATTTATGGGCTGTTACTAACGGAGTCAATTGATCAAGATTAACTAACGAGAGCGTATAATCTTCTTGCTGCACATCATAGGCATGCTGATAGGTTTTTACAATTGATAAGCCAAAGTCGCGGGGAGAAAGAGCATCTTTTTTAAAGGGCAACAATGCATTGGTGTAATCAAAGCCAAGGCCGGGCACTGTTTCTTGTGAGCTGACTACTAAATGAGCATAAGGCTGAAGGCTGTAAGCAATTTCTATATCAGCCATTAAACAAGCATCAAAGGCAATGAAATCAAACTTCTTACCTGGCAGATAATGGGTAATAATCTGATCAAGGACATTTTTTACATTAACATCAGTTAAATAGCTATTGGTTGAGTCATCATAACAGACACCGCGGCAGCCCAGGTAGCGATTGAGTGGTCCGGCGCCATGGTTCCAGAGGTCAACGGCATAATGGTCTGCAGGGAAGCTGGTTACTGCCCAGGTTAATGCTTCAAGTAAGGTTTCTTCTTTACCACTATCGAGCGATTGAGTTGGGCCTACTTGTTCTACCGAGCCGTTATGGATAACCAATTTCTGGCTTATTTTTTGTTCGCCAGGGCGTTTCGTGTTAAGATGGACTAGAATGTTAATATTATTGTTAGATCCAATCTTTTTTAACTGTTCAATATTGATATCAGCATCAGGCTGAAGACTATTATCTGCTGCCATATAGATGACGAATGTCCAGGGCTTTTTTGCCAGGGGAGCACCGGGTGTTGGAGTGACAGTGTCAGCATGAGCGGCAGAACTAAAAAGCAAGCCGATGCTGCTGATCAGGGAAATGATTGGGTTTGACATACGATCCTCCTTGAGGGATTTGGGGTTTTTAAGAACGAGACCAGTGTTGCATAGACTTATTATGCACAGCAATATTTTAGGAAATGAAACAAATCATGGTATCAGCGCAGTATGTTATTATCGGTGCTTCCGCAGCAGCAGTAGGGGCAATCAATCGATTACGACAATTACAGCCTGGGGCATCAATTGCGGTGGTCTTTCAAGAAAAAGAATTTCCGTATAATAAATGTTTGCTTGCTGATTTTGCAGCGGGTGCAAAATCAGCAGAAGACTTGGCCATTATTACTCCTGCAATAGCGCAGGATAGTGCTATTACTTTTTATTCCGGTGTAACGGTAACCAAAATTCTTCCTGAACAAAATAAGCTTCTACTGAATGATGGCAGATCGGTATCGTACACTCACTTATTGCTCACCATGGGAAGTTCTCCCGCAGTTTCTTTCTTTTTTGAAAAGGGAAGAAGTAATCTTTTTTTCTTTCATACTTTAGCCGATGTTAATCGGTTGCTTGCACAAAAATCAAAAAAGGCAGTAGTAATCGGTGCAGGGTTAAGCGGCCTTGAATGTGCCGATGCGCTTAACAAACAAGGCATTGCAGTGACGCTGATCGAACGCCAGTTGCACCTGTTGCCAACAGCATTAACGCCGCAAGCGGCTGTCTTTATTCAGCGCTATGCTGAGCAGCAGGGCATTAGAATAATCTATCAAGCAGTGAATGAATTAAAAATAACAGACAACACTATTACCAGTGTTACTACTGACGATGGCACAATCTTTGATACCGATATGGTTATTCTTGCTACTGGCTTAAAACCTAATAGTGAGCTGGCACAACATGCCGGTATCATGTGCTATGAATCAAGTGTGATGGTCAATGAGCATCTGCAAACTTCGATCAAAAATATTTATGCTGCAGGAGATTTAGTAGTAGTAAAAGATCAAATTACGGGTAACCTCGTGCGCAGCACCACGTGGCCTGATGCCATGATGCAGGGTGGTTATGCAGCCTTTGCGATGGTAGGTCAACCAAAATCATATCCGGGCATTGTGCCCTTAGTAAGTTCTAGTTTTTTTGGCCTAACTTGCGCTGCTGCTGGGGTATTAGACTGGCCTGATGCAAAAAATCTTGAGCAAGAGACCGATCTCTCTTATACTCGCTATGTTCTTGATCAGGAGAATCGCCTTAAAGGATTTATTGTTATAGGAGTATCGGTATCATGGTCATCGGCGCGAAGAGCATTATTAACGCAGCAGCCATTTGTGTAATAATTTTTATCGGAGTGTTACGAGGAGCTGAAAAAGAAGATCGTATGACATTAGATATTTTAAGGTCATCTGAAAAACAATCATTTTTTAATGCTAATTATTTAGGATGTTTGCCGGCAGAGTTGATGGAGGAGTTAGAACGTTTCTATACCTATTTTGATGAACAGGGCAATCCTTTTAGTACTTCATTGTCGCAGCATTTTTTTACGGCTCAAAAGCAATTGTGGAAGAAGATCATATATTTTAACCAATGCGGTAGAAAGAAAGTTTCTTATGAAGAGGCGCAAGCAGGATGGCCTGATGATAAAGAATATGAGCATAAAGGAGCGGAAATAGTCAAAAAAGATGGCACCGAGTTGATATTAATGCATAGTAATTTGGAGAATGTGACCACTGTTCTTGAATGGTTCGATATTGTTAATAATAAGACGAGACGCTTGTTGAATCTTAATTATCGCCCCGGTTACTTAATCAGTGATAAAAATAATACTTATTTAGCCACTTGTTGGCTTGGTCTTGAACCTACTACTGATTCTCCTGTTCCCACTTTTAAGCATTTTCTAGTTACTCATTTTTATGACTATCAAACAGGAACATTGAAACGTGAGATTCGAACTCCATTAAAAACTACTGACGAGCTTGATCCTGCTCTAACAAATTGTTTCTTTAATAGTCAGGGCAGTCATTTTGGAGTAACATACCGCGATGTGGATCGCAATAATCTGATGATATGTGATATCGCCAATCCGCCTTATAAAGAGTATCGTGCTTTAGACATCGGGAGGGTGATGGCATTGCATCCTGACGGCGACAAAGTGGTATTGGGGCATTATGATTGGAATGATGCTAGTACTAACATTGTTATTTTCGATTGTAATATTAATAAGTTCTTCATTACCAAGCTTTCCTTCAAAGGTGATAATATAACAGGATTTGAACTCGACCCCCAGGGAAAAAGAGTAGCAGTTGCTACTAATAAAAATGATTTAATACTTTATGATCTGCAACAAAATAGACATATAATTACTGTTAAAACCGGTCATGATTCTCATTATCCTGATGCTGTAGCTGCTTTAGCGTTTGATGGGACGGGTACTTTACTGGCAGTAGCCGATAAGTTGGGATGGATTTCATTATGGGATGCTCCTTCGGGGAATAAGATAAGAGAAACATGCGATGAGAAGCATCGCCGGTATACCCAGCTTGCTTTTAGTGATGATGGAACGCAGTTGATGCAGCAAAGTTATACTAGGTATTTGTATTTAGGCGCAGAAAGCAGGTTTCGAACCACGATTACTACTATTGCAGATCGGGAAACAAAGAAATGTTTTGAGCCAGATTCAAAACCGCAGAAATTGGCGATGTCTATTATCAGTAAAGCCCTCGGAGCACTTTTTGAAGCTTATTACAAGAGAGTTAAAGTTAAACCTAATCTGGCTGCCTTTATTACTTCTTTAAAAGAATATGATGCCCTGCCCGCCTCGTTTAAGGAGTTTTGCCAAGGATTTCTTAATAATGATAAAGGTTTTGAAGATCGAATTCGAGTACCCATGTTTTATCACGAAAAATTAGAAAAAGGGGAACATTATTTTGAACCACTACCGTTATGTCTGGAGGATCCTTCATGATCACAATGATTACTTCAAATTTATTATGGACGCAAGGAATTCCTATTCTTATAGTGTTCGCGGTGTTGGCCGTGATTGGCTATTGGTTATGCAAACCTTTGCTGTATATCACGTTCGCTTTGTTTCTTTTTAGTCTTTATTTCTTTCGATTGCCCGAGCGGACTTGTCCTGAGGCCTTAGTAGATCAAAAGGTATTAGTCTGTCCGGCCGATGGTACGATTGTTGATCTTGCTTATGATGAATCGGCTTCTTATCATGGCTACACTCAAAAAGTATCTATTTTCTTATCACCCTTAGATGTGCATGCCCAATGGGTTCCCATGGCTGGTACTATTGAAAAAATACAATATACTGCCGGTTCTTTTATGCCTGCATTTTTGCCTAAAAGTTCTGAACAGAATGAGCATTGTGATATAGTAATCAAGAATGATAATAGTAACACTATTATGGTACGGCAAATTGCTGGCATCGTGGCACGACGCATCTGCTGGTGGATTGATGTAGGGCAAACGGTAAAACCATGTGAAGTTTATGGCATGATTCGCTTTGGTTCACGAGTTGATATCTACTTGCCGACAAATGTAGAGCTCTTAGTGGGCATAGGCCAACGGGTGTATGGTGGACAAACAGTATTAGGAACCTGGCAATGAAAACACAACATTTTTCTTTTGTTCCCTTTATTTTTACTTTTGCTAATGCGTTATTTGGTTTTTTATCGGTCATTAAAACCTTGGATGAGCATTATACTGCCGCAGCCTGGTGTATTGTGTTGGCGGCAATTATGGATATGGTTGATGGCAGCTTGGCCCGTATGTTGAAGTCAGATAGTTACGTTGGCCGCGAACTGGATTCATTGTGTGATGCTGTTTCTTTTTGTTTTGCGCCGGCTATTTTGGTCTATCGATGGTCACTCTATCAAGTGCCGCCTTATGGATTGATTGTGTTGGGATTATTTTTATGCTGTGGACTTTTTCGATTAGCGCGGTTTAATGTTGCTCATGCTCATCAAACAACTCATTTTACCGGTTTGCCTACTACTATGGCAGCATTCTTTTTAGCGCAAGTAGTTATCGCTGAACCTTGGATTGCTCATTCAGTATTGGCCAGTGCATTGCGTCCTGAGCGCATGACCTTTATTGTGTGTCTTATTGCCATGCTGATGATTAGCTCCATTAAATTTCCTTCTACTAAATATTTGCATATGCGGGTGGTAACCATAGGATTGATGGTCATCGCAAGCGGGTTATGTATTATAGCGCTTATGCGCGGCTACCCACTCTTATTGGTGATAGCAACAGTGTATATTGTCGGTGGTTTTTTGTTGGGCATTGTCAGGGAAATCGCGCGGCCGTTGCTAAGACCCTAATGTATGATTATTCGATGCCCGTTTCCAAGTACTATTCATTTTCAATAACTTATAGCGTGCAATTTTTTGAACCTCTTTGCCAGTTCGATCCATGCGCACTATTTTTCTTTTATGATGAAATGCATCAACCAATTGCTCATAAGTGGTTATATCTTTAAACACGTGTTCAAGGGGAATCTCGTGCACGATGCCATAACCACTAACGTAACTACGTGCTTCGATAAATAAATTATTTTTTAAATTGCTGATTACCATAACGTGCCCTGGAATCCAGATAAGATCTCCTTCTTGTAGGGTGTCTTGGGCAGATAATTCATCCAGGTGCAGCGATAACGTTAGAGTGTTTTTATAATAATAGGGAATACCGCTTAGTTGAGCAGCGCGTGCAATTAAACCGGCACAATCAAAACCATCTTTCACTTTTTTCTGACATTGTGGCCATTCATACCAGGATCCTTGCGTACTCGGAGCAAGATCGGTCGTTATTTCTTTAAATTCATTTTCAGTATTGACCAAAGAATAACTGCATCCTCCCCACACATAGGGGATATTGCCATGTTTTGGGTGAGCCCATTCTTTCAGTAATGTTACAAAATAAGCTTGTGCCTCTTCTTGAGTGCGAGGTTCATAAACAGCGCAATGAGAACGGGGAATAAAATGAATTTTGCATTCGCAAAGCTTGGGATGCAGAATATAGGCGGCATACTCAGTGTCAGTACTGTTTTCAGGGTTATACATAAACCGGGTGCCGGCAGAAAACACCATTTTTAATTCATTATCGCGCCATGGATGGGTGAGTGCCAGAATATGAGGGCGTTCATGGAGCACATTGGGCGACTTAAAGTCGATGGGCGGTGGTATTTTTTGATCAGCAGCAGGGGTTTTAATGGTATCAAGGGGCATTACATTACTTTTTAAGGTCCAATATAAATTCTGTGGCTCAGCGCTGGCTGCCGTAACATAAAAAAGATGGGGAATAGTAATGCAAGCTTGATGCTCATAGGCAGCAATAACAGTGACTACTTCATTAAATAGTAATTGATGAACCCGAGGGCAGACAATGCCACCATTTTTTGATGAACCGCAATAAGGCATCTGATAATAACGATCGGCAATGGTAGTGCCCAGGCTTGGATACTGGGTGGTTAATGGTGAGCCAACCAAATCAGCAACCGGCACGCATACTACTGCTTGTTGGCCTGCCTGTATTGTTGTTATCTGAAAAAAAATAATACATAGAATTATTTGAACATACTTCATTTCTATTCCCACCCCATTTATATCACGGATCCCTCTTCATTGTTAGTATTGATTAATCGGCCGATGGGATGTAAGGGATTGTAGAGTTCAAAAGAGAGAAAGCCCCTCAGCATAGCGTAAAAAATAAATTCATATAGAAATTATTGATGTATTGTTTTAAATCAAATTATAATGATAGAAAGAAGATAGTTCTCTTATTATAATGAGGCATCAATGAAAAAAGTGGCATTACTCCTTGGTTTTTACACCATTGTGGCCAGTGGGCAAACTCCGCTGGCGCCTTGGACGCAAACCTATCATCTTATTTATAGCCCTAAAGATCGGCAGGAGAATGAATCAAAATCTGAGCTGGTCACCCATCATACTGCACAAAATCCTTTTTCGCAGATGGTATTGTGCTGGAATGCTCAGCGTCCTGAACAGGGCCATTTTTCTTTTATGGTGGCTGTTCGTGATGCAAAAAGTAAAGAATGGAGTAAGTGGCATCACATTAGTGATTGGGGCAATGGGTTGCAACGTTCCTATTCAAGTTGCAGTGATGGCATTGCGCAAGGATGTCATGTGCGGTGTGAAGCAATGGCGGGGCACAAAGCTGACTCATTTGCGATTGCGGTGCGGCCTGAAAAGGGGGCTCATTTAAAAGATATGCATGCTTTTTTTGTTACTACTTTTGATCGTGATCATTTTACTTCGGAAGGGCAGCAGGATTTCTCTCAGTATCCTTCTATTGTTCTTGATCGCATGCCAACCTTATCACAATTTGAATTACCTCATATTCGTAAAGATAGTCTCTGTTCACCGGCATCCTGCAGTATTTTATTAACTTATTTGTTACAACAACCCATTGATCCTTTATATTTTGCCGAGCGATCGTATGACAAAGGACTTAATAGTTATGGCAGTTGGCCCTTCAATATGGCAACAGCCTATGAACTGGGTAATCACCATTATTTTTTTGCTACCACGCGATTGCATTCATTTAAAAGATTATTAGACTACCTTCATGCAGGAACACCAGTAGTCGTGAGTATTCGCGGTTGTTTAAAGGGTGCTCCGCGAAAATATAAGCATGGACATATTATGGTGATCGTTGGCTATGATAAAGACCACAAACAAGTCTTGTGCCATGATCCAGCGGGAATGACCGTCGATGCTACCATCAAACGGTATGATGTTAAAGATTTTGTGAAAGCGTGGGAGCGGTCAAATAGGCTATCATATATAGCCTATAAGGCGGTGAACTTAGAAAGAGAGAAATAATGATAATAAGTATTAGGGGAGGACTATTTATGAAATATAACATGATTCTTATTCTCAGCATGATAAGTATTAGTTCTTATGCAGCAAGTTCACGCTGCACACTTAAAAAAGTATTTCATCATCGTGCTGATATGCAAAAAAAGAATTCTTTAGAAATGGGCAGTGTTGTGCTGTATTGCGATCAATATCCTGAGATAGAGCATGAAACCTTGGTTATGAAAAATGGGCATAAGCAGGTGCGTTATTTCATTCCTGATGTTTCAGTAGATAGAGCTGCCAATCCCATAATTGCTTCCTTTAATCGGATCAATATGCCGTCCTATTCGGCGCGCATTGCAACCGATGCCAAGCGGCAGGGAGTTATGCTTACCATAGAATATGATCCTAATCTGATTGTTGTTTCTTATGATATGTTTCAAGCGATTACCAATGATAAAGGGATTATTTTTCGGTTGTATAATCACGCACTGTTAAAAGCATTAAAAGCAAAAGAAGCAACCATGCTCAAAGTGAGTTATGCTCAACCAACGGTGATTATCGACTGTGGCCACGGTGGTTCTGATAAGGGTGCATGTGGCGTGAGTAAGTGTCCTGAAAAGGATGTTGTTCTGTGTATAGGAAAAGAACTTGAAGGACTCTTGGTTGCTGCAGGGTTTCATGTTTGTATGATTCGCGAAGAAGATATTTTTGTTCCTCTCGATGAGCGCACTAGCCAAGCAAATGTGCTGAGTTCTCCTGCTCTTTTTATTTCACTCCATGCTAACTTTTCGCCTCGTTCAACAGTGAGCGGTATTGAAACTTATTGCCTAGCGCCATCATTATTTGATCATAAGCTTGCAACATCGCTTGACGTATTAATTTCCCCTTTGCATGATGAGTTGTATCACCTCAGTGAATCATTTGCACAAACAGTACATCAATCATTGCTCGCTGCAGTGCATAAGAAATATCCTGATGTTATTGATAGAAATATTCGTCATGCAGTTGCTCAAGTATTGGTTGGTGCGAGCATGCCAGCAACATTGGTAGAACTTGGCTTTTTATCCCATGAAACTGAAGCACAGCGTATGAATGATCCGGCCTATCAAAAGTTATTAGCACAAGGATTATTCCGCGGTATAAAAGAGTTTTCAGGGCAACATTAGTCTTATTCAAAGGAATCTTTATGTCAGCAGAACAGAATAAACAAAGAATGTTTATATGGAAAAACAACATGATAGTGCTCTTAGCATTGTATCCCATTGTATTTTCTCATTTTTTCTTTTGGCAACGAAAAGCGATGGCAGCGGGAATTCCTTTTTGGCTAACGTTATTTATTGCTAATGTGCTGACGGTAAATCTTCTAGGATGGGTGGCAATTCCTTATCTGCATAAAGTATTCAAGTGGTGGCTTTATCCTCAAAATCTATCAACGAAGGCGACTCTCAAGGGCGTTGCCATTATTGTACTTTGTTATGGAATATGTATGTTTGTATTTTCACAGATTACTTTATAAATGGGTAAAAAGGCCGTACTCGATCGAAAATAATATTTTTTATTCAGCTCTGACCATGGTCCGGCTATACTGCTAACTAATAACACCCGATTATTGTATTAAAAAAGTCTAATGTATGGTTCAAGATATTTGGTCTTCATTTCTATCAATCGCTAAAGAAGAAGCGGGAACACGCGTAGTAGAAACGTGGTTCAAAGCTGTTTCTTTAGTTGAATGGGATGCTGCAACATGCACGGTGTATTTGCAGGCGCCCAATCATTTTGTTAAAGATTGGATCAAGGCTAATTATATTTCCTTTATTGAGCTTCATTTAAAACGTCTTTTAAATGCTGATAAAGTTAACGTTATTCTTATTGATGATATTGCAATGCCCGCTGCTGCATCAGTGAAGATGCCAGAGAAAGTATCTCATGAGCAAAGCCAACCCAAAACAGTTTCTACCACGTCAGTAGTGCAATCAGTGCCCAATAAAACGGTATTACCTGCTCAATCGGCCATCGGTACCTTTAAAGGAAGCTCGATTGGGCGGACTTATACTTTTGAAACCTTCGTGGTAGGCCAAAATAATTCCTTAGCTTACGCTGCAGCACAAGCGGTAGCCGAACGACCAGGTGCTATTTATAACCCACTTTTTATTTATGGGCATTCAGGATTAGGAAAAACCCATTTACTCAATGCCATTGGCAACGATGTTAAACGTCGCTATAAAAAAACTATTAGCCTTTATCAAACTGCTGATCGGTTTGTGACTGAATTTATTAATGCCATTCGCTTTGATAAAGTGCATGCATTTCAGCAAAAGTATAAATCGGTTGATGTATTACTCATTGACGATATTCAATTCATCTCCAATAAAGAGCAAACCCAAGAAGCTTTTTTTCATATTTTTAATACGCTCTATGATGCACAAAAACAAATTGTCTTCTCTTCTGATACTTATCCGCAAAATCTTTCCGGATTAGCTGAACGATTGCGCTATCGGCTTGCCTGTGGTTTGGTGGTTGATATGCATGCACCAACCTTAGAGACCAAGATAGCCATTCTCAATAGAAAAGCTGATTTGCATGGTGTTGCTCTACCAGAAGAGGTTGCCGATTTTGTAGCATCACGGCAGGTTGCTAATATTCGAGAATTAGAAGGTGCCTTAATTCGGGTAGTTGCTTTTGCAACATTAACCAATCAGCCCGTGACTTTGGAACTTGCCAAACGAGTATTGGTCCATACCACCACTGAAGCAGCGCGTGCACCTATTGGATTTGAGCGAGTGATTAAATGTTTAAATAAACATTATACCTATACGCTTGATGATTTACGGTCTCAAAGTCGTAATAAAAATTTATCTATGGTGCGGCAGATGGCCATGTTTTTAATGAAAAAGGTAACTGACAAATCACTAAGAGATGTTGGCCTTTTCTTAGGAGGACGGGACCATTCTACGGTGATGCATGCTTTGGCCAAAGTTGAAGAATGTGCAAAAAATGATGCAACTTTTTCTGAGAGACTCAAGCAATTAGAGCAAGAAATTTTATCACCTTAAGTCAACACCATGCAGGGCAATGGGCGTTCATGATTGCGCCGTACCCGTTTATTTTGCCCAAAAGTGTTTTGCATGAATTTTCCTGCTAGATGCAAATACCATGACAAATAACTATGAAATTCTAATGGCTCTTTGAATCCAACATTACTGGCGAAATGCTCCGTATCGAGCAACACTAATTTGCCGGTATATTTCTCAATCATAAAATTATTAAGATGAGGATCGATCCATAAATTAAGGTAATTACAAAGATTAAGAATGGTCCCTTTATCCTCAGCAGGATCTAATATCGACATAGTATGCTTCGCTTCAATAACATCCGCAACAATGCAATAGGTTCCTGGGATTTGTGTTATTGAAGTAGTTCCCGCACCCATCATATTTTTACCTACAATTTCAATCCAAGGTACATCGCAGGGAAGCCAATACCATTTGCGAGGAAAATCAACTCGTTGTTGCCAAAACGATGATTGCGCTACTCGTTCCTTAATAAGTTCAAGATTTTTAATGCGCGTGAATCCTGCCAAATGCCGATTCATGCCTCCACCCAAGTAAAAAAAGAAAATAGGCTCAAACCCTTTATGATAGGGACTTACAAAGGTCTCAGGGCGTTCGATGAACATTTTTACCACAAATGGATATTCTTTAAACTTTACAATTAAAAGACCATTGCCTTTGCGACGATTAAAATCTTTAGCTTGTAATACGGTAAAATAGGTATACTTTCTTTTTTTTTGCTTTATTTCAGCACATAAAACGTCAATTTGTTCTTTGAGCACTTGCGTATCGACTGATTTAGTCTTTTCATAACGAAAAGCAACGGTACCTTCAGGGAGCAAGTGATCTTGAAAAAAATCTTTGTTAAAGAGTTTAAAAAAGGGATACCAATCAAGATGCTCATTGGTTAAAGTGTAAGTTTGACAACTATCCACCCATCGGCAAGTAATGCTGGGTATATAGGGATCACGTATGCGTCGCGGGCTGCGTGCCTGCAGAGAAAAAAAATTAAAAATAAAAAAAACAATAATAACGCATTGAACAAATAGTCTATCGTTTTTCTGCATACATCTATATTTTCTAGTGTTTATTTTCTTATTCATTATTTAATGAGTAAGGAAAGATTACTAAAAACATTTGTAGAAAACAATCAATTATGTCCCGTATGGTTCGATACAATTTCTCGCAAAGCTCGAAATCACTCACCACGAACGGGACGATTAATCAGTATATTTAAAATTAAATCCGAAAAAAGTTTAAGCTCCGTTCGTGGTGAGTGCCGAGCGTTTTAGCGAGGTGTATCGAATCCATACGGAGCTTAGCAATCAATATGCTCCCACCGTAAAAATGCGCATCAGCCGCGCTTTTTGTAAAAAGTTGATGTTCTTCTTTAAATGATGTAAGGTCAATAACAAAGAGGAAGTGTAGAGGAACAAGATCCCAATAAGAACCTTAAAGAGGAGGGTTTGAATGAAGAGTAATGAAGTCTTGTCTCCTGATCATAAAGCCGTTGGCTATTTTATTAATATTCCCCGCAAGCTATTGCAGTTTCATGATGCTGATCATTTGGCCGAATATGTTTTGTATGATCTTTCTCGGGATCACTGCTTTAATTTTAATAAAGCTGCTTATTTTGTTGATAATCCCGATTTTGATTGTATGAAAGGAATTGCTGGCTATGAAAAAAGAGAAAGCTGTGCATTGCCTGCTGATTATTGGCATTCTCCTGATACGCTAGCACCCGGTTTACAGCAATCGACCTTTAACAGTCGAGTGCGTACGTTGACGCGCGCAAGTCATAAGCGAGGCTCTTATGCTGATGAGCATCTGGTTCGTGAAGTGGCGCATGAATTAGGCATAGAAAAACCAGAACTCTGCTTGTGGAATATGAAGCATAATAATCATGGGGTATTGATGTATGAATATGCTGATGCAAATGCAGCAGCATCGGCAGAATGTGTGGCAAAAGGATCTTGCTTATTAGGCTTTTGTCCTATTGTGTAGGGCTAGAATAGGGCATAATAACAAACGCATCACTTAAAGGTCGTTCTTTTTGTACCAAACTATATTGACGACCGGAGGGCACATTTACTACCGCGCCTTCAATGACCATGGTTGAGTCACCTCCGCCACCAAGATTAACTGCTTGAATACAGCCTAATTGCAGCATTAAAGATGCTAATTCAGGGAGCGTGAGTCCATCACTGTGTTGATTACGACCATCAACAACGATAAAAAGCCAACTATTATCATTAAGAATACCCACCGCGGTTCGGGGATGGCGTTTAGTATAAAAAGAACTGGTAGCGGTCATTATTTTTTCAGGAATCTGACCATCTCGTATTAATAATGGTTTTGTGCCCCGCACAAAATGCCAATCTTTAGCGGCTATAGGGTCGCTGGTATATACCGTGCCGATTACGCTTGCTTGCATGCCCAGTTCCAGACTATCAAGATCATAATGTTTAGCATCAGACTCTTTAATAGCATAAATAATAGCATCATGATGAATGTGAGTGCCGCCACCAACATTGTTATCAACAAGCACACCATTTCTAAAAATAAATTCTTCTACGCCATCATCTTTTGGTGTGTTTTGACCATAGTTGGGTGAATAAAGAATAGGCCCGTTTGCATACGGTTTATTAAGGTCGGCAATAGGAAGATTGAGTGATTCAACCATCAAAAATGCTTCATTCTTGCCGGTAGTGATGGCAACATCTTTACCATCCCGCGTCCATGCAAGAAGGGGAGTATCAGTATCGCTTATTGAAAACCAGTGATCCTGCACTTTCATCATCCATTCAGGATAAGCATCATAGTTATCGTAACCGCAGCAGTCTAGTATTTTAATAAAAAGATCCTTGAGCTTGGATGACTGTCCAAAAGTAAAATAACCGCCATTGATGACAGCAATGGCATTGGTGCGTTCTGCTATAGAAGAGGGCGTTTCTGCGCCACAACAAACGCCGTGTGATGGTTCCAATAAAATTTCTGCTTGCTGAGGATCTACTTGTAATAAGTGAATTGAAAGGGGAAATGGCTTTTGCACTTGTTCGTGAAAATAAAAGACGCCAGGAGCCAGTACTTTGCCTGATGAGGCAATGCATGGGAGAGTAAGGCAGCTTAGAAGAAGAATAATAGGTTTGATATGCATCCTAATCCTTATTGAACAATAAAGGGGGTTAATCCTGGCATAGGAGCGCCGCTTAAGTAAGTCAGGGTTGCGCCACCACCGGTTGAAAGATAACTGATGGCGTTACCAACACCCATCATTTGTGCGGCAGCAACAGAATCACCGCCGGCAATAACGGTAAATGCCGAACTTTGAGCCATTGCATTAAAAAGTGCTTGCGAAGCGCCTAAACTTTGTGGTCGATCTAATGAGCCCATGAGTCCATTATAAAAAATAGTGCCTGCATTTTTAATACACGATGCAGCTAGCATCTGAGTTGCTGGACCAATGCCAATAGCAATATCATCAGGGGCAACTTCAGCAATGGTCACATTGCGTAGTGGTCCCTTCATAAAGCCTTGGGCCACCATAAGATCTTCAGGAAGCATTAAATGGACATTATGCTGTTGTGCTAAAACAATAATCTCTTTGACTAAGGGCATCGCTGCATGATCAATAAGTGATAATCCCATAGAATATCCCTGAGCATATAAAAAAGTATTGGCAACGGCAGGGCCTATGATAATAGTATTCACATGAGCAATAAGATGACGAATAAGGGGCAGCTTGTCAGTTACTTTGCCGCCGCCAAGAATAAGCACAAAGGGCTTTTTGGGCGCATCAATAATGCTATTAAGCATGGTCAATTCTTTTTCTACTAAAAAACCAATCGTGCGCCGGTCAGGAGCAAACAATAATGGCAGTAATGAGATTGATGCATCAGCACGATGCAAAGAACCAAAAGCATCCTGCACAAAGTAATCGGCCTGCTTTGCCAATAATCCTGCAAAAGATTGTTGTGCACCTTTCTCACCGGCAAAAAAGCGTAGATTATCAAGAAGTATTAAACGTTCTGAGTGTGCTAGAGTTCCTGCTTGGCCAGGATCTTCAACAAAAGTTGGTGTTAATCCTTGCATTTTAAACCAAGGAATAAGCCACTTAGTTGATAATCGATCATCGTAAGCAGTAGGGCGACCAATATGGGTTGCTATAATTACCTGTGCCCCTTGCTCCAGAAGATAGCTAACCGTAGGCATACTGGAGAGCAGACGATAATCATTGAGTACCACGCCGTTTCGTAAGGGGACGTTAAAATCGGTGCGTAATAATACGCGTGATCCCGCGAGCGCATAAGTACGCAATAAACTTTTTAATGAAATCATATTTCATCCTTCAAAGCGGAGCACTTGGGCAACATTAATATGCTTGATGGTCTGCAAGGGTAGTATGGTTGCAATCATACTAATAAGCAATACGCAGATGAAGATCATAGCAAATATGATAGGGTCCATGACAATAGGTAAATGAGAAACGTAATAAGTATCAGGTAATTCAATAAAAGGATAGCGTTGCAGTAGCATGCCGATAAAGGCAGCTAACCCTAATCCTACGGCACATCCGGTTACTGCAATGGCAAGTCCCATGATAAGAAAAATATGGCGAATTGGTGCATCGGCCATGCCCATAGCCTTGAGAATAGCAATGTCGGCTCGTTTGCGGGTAATTTGCATGTATAAAAGAGAAATGATATTCATGCCGGCAACCAGGGTAATTAATAGTAAAATAAAAAACATAGCATATTTTTCAAGTTTGAGTGCGGAGACCAGTGCCGGATACAACTCTTTCCATGAATACACTGATAATGAAAAACGATCAGCTAATGCTTGTATTGTTGTTGCTTCGTCAGCATGAGGTGCTAACGTTACCGCGATATGAGAAACGCTTTCATCAGGAAATAATGATTGCACAAAAGAAAGACTACCATAGGCACATCCTTCATCACATTCTGCAATGCCTGTTTTGAAAATGCCGCCAACAGTTGCTGTTGCTTGCGCCATGGTAATCGATCGGCCCTGAGTGTGATCATGTTCAGCAAATAAAATTGTCAGAGGATCACCTATTTTCAGATCAAGAGTATCAGCCAAGTGTTTACCAATGAGAATATGATTTTTGTGTATGAGTTGTGCAAATGAGCTATTCTTAGGGCTTATTATTTTTTGTGCAATAGCACTGACCTGTTCTTCTTGTTCAGGGATAATCCCTTTTAAAAATACCACGTGACTTATATCCTGTGAGGATGGCTTTTGTATAATAATTTGCTTCAGCAGATAGGGACTTGCGGCTTTGACCTCAGAAAATTCATCATGCAGCACTAAGTTTATTTTTTCAATATCAAGATCATTGCCGGGTGATTGCATAATAATTTGCGCATGAATGCCTTGCAATGTTTTGTGTGTTTCTCGTTCAAAGCCTGCCATTACTGAAACCACTAAGGCCAATGCTGCTGATCCGATAACCATACCTAAAAAACAAATAAGTGCCATAGTAGATACGGCTCGCTCTAAACGACTTCCCATTAAATAACGCCATGCAATTAAAAAGGGGGCAGACATTCTTTTTTCCTTGCGTGTAAATAGGGCTTAATTTTTTTACGATGCCATCATAGAGCATAGCACGAATAGTGATACTAGAGTATGAAGTATCTTAATAAAGTACTGCTTTTGATAAGCCTTCTTATATTACTGCCTATTAAACAAGTATATAGAGTGACATTTGCTTAAAAGGTTGCCGATGCTTTGAGGTCTTGTGATAGCCTAACGTTGATAGTTAAGACGAGCCAGCAGAAGAAAAGCTATCGTGGCAGCTGGTTAATGGATTGCCAGTAACGCAGCCGATAGTTCCGTATCCAGAATGCTAAGGGGGCGATTATGATGACTATTGCTATTGGCGCTGATCATCGGGGTTATGAACATAAATTAGTAATTCAAAATAGTGTTACTCTTGAAACATCACCCATTGAATGGATTGATGTTGGATGCTTTACACCAGAACGAACCGATTATCCACCCTTTGCGCGTGCCGTTGCTCAAGCAGTGCAAAAAAAACAGGCTCTCTATGGCATTTTGCTTTGTGGCACTGGTACTGGTATG
>Ga0364919_10175_pt1 | contig 29159 bp, 18 predicted proteins | sample SorcelJu500001C7_2_FD_206953 | JGI IMG/M metagenome (GOLD analysis project Ga0364919, IMG submission 206953) | Enriched cells from Trout Bog Lake Hypolimnion, Wisconsin, USA - BchlTB.June20.5000.01.C7 | ecosystem: Environmental > Aquatic > Freshwater > Lake > Hypolimnion/Profundal zone | place... | reverse complement strand
TGGTGGTAATTTAAATGTCTGCGGTACGGTAAATTTTTCAAATACTTCTACCGGCTGTAGTACTCCTGCATTGCAAGTTGCCGGAGACTTCAATGTTGGTGGATTTATTACGACAGAACAGGCGTATCAAATTAATGCAACCGGATCATGCAATGTAGTATTAGATGCAGCAAGCACTAATTTAGTAGTTGGATTTAACACACCACTTGCTACGGTGGGTTCAAATAATACGAGTGTTGGTAATGCAGCAGGACAATCATTAAGCTCGGGGACTCAAAATACCTTTATTGGTTCTCAAGCAGGACTTGTGACGACCACTACTTCTGACCTCACTTTCATAGGATATCAAGCAGGAGCATCAAATACCGTTGGTGGCAGTACTTTTGTGGGTGCCTTATCAGGTCAATCAAATACGAGTGGTACTCATAATACTTTCCTTGGTCATCGTTCAGGTATGAGTCAACAGACTGATGCTGATAATACGTTCTTAGGCTATCAAGCAGGTATGAGCAATTCAGGTGCATCAGATAATGTCTTTGTTGGTTCATCAGCAGGGCAAACTAATACTACTGGTGCAGGCAATACCTTCGTTGGGTATCAAGCAGGATTTGATAATACGATTGGCGGCGGTAATGTTTTCATTGGAGAATTAGCAGGTCAATCAAATGTTACGGGCATACAAAATACTTATGTAGGAGTACAAGCGGGCCAGAGTGCTACCAGTAGTACCAGTATTTTTGTTGGCTTTCAATCAGGAAAGAATTCAGCAGCTACTGATAATGTTTATATAGGATATCAAGCAGGACTGGCTAATACCTCCGGAACCCAGAATACCTATGTTGGTAATTTTTCAGGTCTGAGTGGCAATGGAGGATCAGCAAATACTTTTGTAGGAGCTAATACTGGGACTAATACTACTGCATCGGGAAATACTTTTGTGGGTGTACAAGCAGGAGCAGCCAACACTAGTGGCGTAGAGAACGTATACATTGGAGAACAGGCAGGCGGAAGTGCCGGAACATTGCAGAGTGTGTTCGTTGGTTTTGCTGCGGGACAAAATACCGCTGCTCCCGGCAATACCTTTGTTGGTTATGAGGCAGGAAATGTGAATATTGCTGGTACTAATAACACGTATCTTGGATTCCAGGCAGGCCTCGGTAATACCGGTGTAGGTGGTACTTCCACCACCGGTGGTTCTAATAACGTTGCAGTCGGTAATATGGCAGGAAGAAATAATACTTTTGGTTACCGTAACACTCTAGTAGGAACCAATGCCGGTTTGGATATATTAGCTGATACGGATAATACCTTCGTGGGATATGATGCAGGATTAGTAAATTCTGGTGGATCACAAAACGTCTTTATAGGTTCACAAGCAGGACTTGATAATACGACGGGTACCCAAAATACGTTTGTAGGCGGTGGCGGTGTTGGTTCATTACAACAAACAGGTACTAGTAACACCTATTTTGGTTACACCGCTGGTTTTAATGCAAAAGGTGGCAATAATAATACTATGCTTGGTGCCTTCAGTGGCGGTGCATCAGCATTACTAAGTGGTTCAGGCAATACCTTTGTTGGTTACCAATCGGGTCAATCAAGTACAACCGCAAGTAATAATACTTTAGTTGGTAATACTGCAGGTGGTGCAATTACTTCCGGTTTAAGAAACACCGCTATTGGTAATGTTGCCGGTAGCACTCAAACAACGGCGGCTGATAATACGTTTGTCGGTGATAGCGCCGGTATGGTGACCACTGCAGCGCAAAATACCTTTGTGGGTTCTTCAGCAGGGGCTTCAAATACGACCGGCCAGAATACTTTAATAGGCTATAATGCAGGAACGAATATTACGATCGGTTCAAGCAATACTATGGTAGGAAGTAATGCTGGTTCTTCCCAAGTCACCGATAATTTTAACGTCTTTATTGGTACTAATGCAGGCATGAGTACCTCGGGAGCTGGGAGTAACATCTATATAGGATTTGATGCGGGAGCATCGAACACAAGTGGTGGATTTAATACCATTGTCGGTTCGCAGGCAGGACAATTATCAAGTGCGAGTAATGATGTATTTATTGGTTTTGGTGCAGGCTTAAATTCAACCACTATCAGTAACGTCTATGTTGGATATCTTGCAGGAAGAAATAATACTACGGGTGGATCTAATACCTTTATCGGTTCACAAGCAGGCCAAGTAGGTGAGGGTGGTAATAATAATACTTTTGTTGGTGCAGCCTGTGGTCTTAATACCTCAACTAATGCCAACACTTATGTAGGCAGCAACGCCGGAGAAAATAATATTGTGGGTGGAGCAAACACGTATCTTGGTGCAAGTGCAGGGTTTGGTAATACGGGTGCCACTGGTTATTCGACAACTGGTGGTTCATTTAATGTTGCGGTTGGTACTGATGCCGGTAGAAATATTGTATTTGGGTTGCGTAATACTTTAGTTGGTGCTCTTGCGGGCTTTGCTACACTAGCCGACAGCGATAACACTTATATTGGGGACAATGCCGGTGCCAATACCAGTGGAGCCTTCCAAAATACGTTTGTAGGATCACAAGCAGGCATTAATAATACTGGCAGTGGTGGCAACAATAATGTCTTTCTTGGTTATTCTGCCGGAAGCAATAATACATCTGGCGGTAGTAACACCGTGATAGGCAGTAATACTAACATTGGTACCATAAGAAATAATTGTATCATTCTTGGTGCTAGTGGCGCTTCAAGTAATACGCTTGGTGATGGGCAATTTGTGCTTGGCTCTAATGTTTCTTCATTAATTACGGGAGCCAGTGCAAATGCTGGTGGTGTTACGGTGCCGACAACCGCTAATGGCTTCTTAACCGTAGTATTAAATGGCCAGATTGTGAAGCTTGCTTATTATAGTAACTGATAACGAACGTCTACGCTTCTTCTTCGTTCGTTTCAAGTGCTAAAGAAGTCTGAGCTTCGCCGGGCACAGTCTTTGAGATCTATTTACCTTATTATGCGGCGCAGCCAGGCGTAGCCTAGCTCAGGCTTCAAAGTTTTACCTGCGTAGGCGAAGACTGGCCAGATTGTGAAGCTTGCTTATTATTCAAATTAAAACCTTTTTTAAGGGCTTTGCCATCGGCTTCAGTGGCAGGGCCCATTTTTGTTGATTTTGCAATTTTTATTGTATTAAGATCTGATGAAATGAGAATGCTCTCATCTTCTAAAAAAGGATGGCTATGAAGTCTGCTACATTTAAACAAGTTATTATTGGTCTTTTGATAGTCTCGGTGCAAAACAATTATGGACAGAATAATGCCATAGTGTATTTCCCTGAGGATATTCAACGATGTGTTACAACCCTATTTTTTTATGGTGATCAATTGCCAATTGATGCTGAAATAGTGAGAGCAATTGCTGATGGATCGTCAGAGATTTCCCATGATGCAGCGCAAGGTTTAATTGAACAATGTGAAAAACTTTTAAACGATTATAAAAAACATATTCCTGCGGATGATGTAAAAGTAATCAGTGCTTATGTAGATGAATATAAAAAATTCATTGAATCACCTGAAGCTGCTGTAGATAATTCTATTCGGGGGCCAAAAAAATATGAAGTAGTATTGTCGCTCTGGGTGCAACATGCCTTGCGTGCTTTGAATGTCGTGATTGATAATAATGCTACTATTCATGGCTCACTTGATGTTTATGGTCCTTCATTATTAAATAGTCTTACCGTTACCGGTAACGAAACGGTGCAAGGAAACTTGACTGTAATTGGGACACTCAGTGCCAATTTTACCGGGATCTCGCATGGTGCTACTGGCGCTACTGGAGCAACCGGTGTAACCGGTGCAACGGGTGTAACGGGAGCCACTGGAGTAACGGGAGTTACTGGGGCTACCGGAGCTGGAGTTACGGGTGCCACTGGTGCAACAGGGCCTGCAGGTGCTACGGGTGCAGTTGGACCAACGGCAGCAAGTTTAATCATCACCGGGACTGGTGCAACTACGGGATGTGCAAATGGCGCATTGGTAGTGAATGGCAGTGTTGGTATTGGTGGCAACTTAAATGTTTGCGGCCTTGTTAATTTCTATAGTACGCTTACGGGCGGTCAAATTTTTAATAATGTGAGAGATTTTGGTGCAACTGGCAATGGAGTGACTGATGATACTGCTGCAGTGCAATCGGCTATTAATGCAACAGCAGGAGCATGGGGCATAGTTTTTTTCCCTCCCGGTGTTTATATAATAAGTTCTACGCTCACGCTTCCTTCTGGAGGTAACATCATGGTAATGGGCGCGGGCTTCGATAGTATTTTAAGGGCATCGCCATCACTGCCCGTTAACGCAGCTATACTTCAGAATGTTCATGCTAATTATACTGATGCCAATATTGTACTGTATAATTTAACGTTTGATGGTAATAATAATGGCTCGGGCAGTCCTCAAACGCGTCTTACCCAATTTGTTTCATTAGGTAGTGTTACTCAAGCGTTGGTGGATAATTGCCAGTTTATAAATTGCCCTTACATCGCGCTTGCAATGGGAGGTTCTTTACAGTGGGTGGTACAAAATTGTGTTTTTGATAACAATGGCTATCCGGGGGATGTCCCCAGTGGAGGACCGGCATTATGGAGTGATCATAATGGTCTTATATATCCCCAAGATGCGCGAGTCATTGGCAATACTTTTCAAAATAATAACTTCCATGCTATTCAACTTGATGCAGATCGAAGCGTTATTGCTAATAATACTTTTTATAATAATGGAGAAGGGCATATATTTTCTGCCAGTGGTAGTAATTGTAATATAACGGATAATATTTTTGATACCACTACCACTACTAATATCTCAGGCAGTGCTATTGAAGTGGGATCACAAAATCATCTTGTTGTTGCTGATAACACCATCACCAATTGTTCTCAATATGGTATTGCTCTTACTGATTCACGTAATGTAGTGATATCGGATAACGTTATTGGTAATGTTAGTCAAGAAGCCGGTACTTTTTCATGTATCGGATTATTTAATATTACGGGCACTACCGGTGCACAAGGACAATATATTTCTATTCATGACAATCGCTTCTATGACGATCAAGCGGTACCAACAAGCTATGCGCCTATTGATATCTTTAAAATAAGTCCTAACGGGCAAGTATTTAATAATCTTTCTATTACTAACAATGATATGGATGGCGGTGCCTGGACCAATGGATCAGGAACTATTATCACCTTCGGTTCTCCTTATGGCAGCAATGTAACGGTGAATAATAATCAAGGATCTATCGTGCAATATGGTGGTTCCAATGTCGCCGTTGGTAATGAATCAGGCCAATCAATAACAACCGGAACTCAAAATACCTTTATTGGCCCTTTTGCGGGAGCTAATACTTCAGGCGGTTCTGATAATACCTTTGTTGGTTATAATGCTGGCGCAGCTAATGTTGTTACATCCCAAAACACTTTTATTGGTGCTTCAGCAGGACAAGCAAACACTACGGGAGCGAGTAATGTATTCGTGGGGTTTCTTGCAGGAACTGATAATACCATTGGTATTCGTAATACTTTTGTTGGTTATACATCAGGACAAGATAATACCATTGGAGTGAGCAATACTTTTCTAGGATTTGAAGCAGGTCTCGATAACAATAACGGCTCCAATAATATTATGATAGGAGCTCAAGCAGGCTCTGCTAATACGAGTGGTAATGATAATGTTATTATTGGTCAATTAGCAGGCAGTTCCCAAGTCAGTGACAGTAATAACACTTTTGTAGGATTTCATGCAGGGTTTGTAAATCAAGGAATTAGTGGCAATACTTTTGTCGGATCGCAGGCAGGAGCTGCCAATACCACCGGACTCAATACCTCTGTAGGTTATTTATCGGGCACTGCAAATACAACGGGCACGCGCAATACCTTTGCAGGGGTGGGTGCCGGTAGCAAACAGATAGCGGATAATGATAATACATTCTTAGGCTATGAAGCAGGATTAGTAAACTCAGGGGCCTCGCAAAATACATTTGTAGGTTCACAAGCTGGCATTAATAATGTGGGTGGGGGCTCAACATTTGTGGGAGCATCTGCAGGCTTGAATAATTCCATTGGCGTTCAAAATACCTTTGTTGGCTCATCCGCAGGACAAGCAAATACTAACGGCTTTAATAATACAGCATTGGGTAATTCTGCACTAATGTCCGTAGCATCCGGAAATACTAATATTGTGATAGGGGCTTTCTCAGGAAGAAGTTATACCAGTGATGAGTCGAATAACATTTTAATTGGTAGTACTGGTGTTATTGGTGATGGTAATGTTATCCGTATCGGTCAGGAAAACTCGCAAACCACCGCTTATATGGCTGGCATTTACAATGTTAATCTTCCATCAGGATTGCCGGTGGTAGTCACGAGTAGTGGTCAACTAGGAACATCGACCGGCGGCAATTTTATTGTTACCGGCACGGGTGCTTCAACAGGCTGCACCAATGGTGCATTGGTGGTCTCCGGCGGCGTTGGTATTGGTGGTAATTTGAATGTGTGCGGTAATGCCCATTTCTTTAACACTGCAACCGGATGCACTGGCGCATCATTACAAGTCGATGGTGATTTTAATGCATTAGGATATATTTCAACATCACAAGCATACAAAATTAATGCAACCGGTTCATGCAATGTAGTACTCGATGCGACGGGTTCTAATCTTATTGTTGGTTTCAGCACCGGTAATGTTTCTAATGGCTCTAATAATACTATGGTAGGCAATGCGGCAGGGCAAAATTTATCAATCACTGATGCTAATAATACTTTTGTTGGATATCAGGCGGGGTTAAATAATAGCGGAGCATCAAGTAATACCTTCATCGGTACCCAAGCAGGGCAATCGAATATTACAGGACTTAATAATGTCTTTATAGGTTCACAGGCAGGACAAAATAATACATCGGGTAATGATAATACTCTTATAGGACAGCTTGCAGGGCCTTCACAAACTGCGGATGGCAATAATACATTTATTGGATTCCAGGCCGGGTTTAACAATTCTGGAGCATCGCAAAATACCTTTATAGGTTCAACAGCAGGTCAGAATAATACAACCGGTGGTAGTAATACTTTTATTGGTTATGAAGCAGGAAATGCAAATACTATTGGCATGCAAAATACTTTCATTGGTCAATTAGCAGGGTTAGCGAATACAACAGGAGCAACTAATGTATTCGTTGGTACTAACGCGGGTCGTGGCAATATTATTGGCATGCAGAATGTCTATATTGGTTCTAATGCGGGAGAAAATTCAACATCAAATGCTGGCGTATTTATAGGACAAGGAGCAGGAGTAAATAATAGCGGCAATGGCAATATCTTCATTGGTTTTGATTCCGGTTTTAGTAATGGCAGTGGCACTTCGAATGTTTATATTGGTAATTTTGCAGGAGTTAGTGCGGCAGCAAGTTCAGGTGTTTTTGTGGGGAGTGGGTCTGGAGAACATACTACAGCCAATGATAATACTTTTGTAGGGAACTCAGCAGGAGGTGCAAATACTACAGGTCAAAATACTTTCATAGGATTTAATGCAGGAACTCTCAATACTACTGGTACTAGAAACACGTTTGAAGGGTTAAGTGCTGGTGCAGTACAATTAGCTGATAATGATAATACCTTTATTGGCTATCAAGCGGGCTTGAATAATTCAGGAGGCTCAGAAAATACTTTTGTAGGATCGCAAGCTGGTCTTGCCAATACAACGGGCCAGAATACGTTTGTGGGTTATCAAGCTGGGTTAGTAAATACAATAGCTGGTAGTAATACTTTCATAGGCCTTAGTGCAGGAAAATCTAATACTGCGGGTAGTAATACTTTTGTGGGATCTAATGCAGGACAAAGTAATACGAGTGGTAATGTAAATACTTTTGTGGGTGCTTCTGCAGGAGTAAATAATACCGTTGGGGCACGTAACACCTATATTGGAGAACAGGCGGGTGCATCAGCGACGACTAATGACAACACTTTTGTTGGTTTTGCAGCAGGATTTGCAAGCGTTTCGAGCAGTGATAACACCTTTATTGGTAGTAGTGCTGGTGGTGCTAATACTAGTGGGCAAAATACTTTTGTAGGTTATCATTCAGGGACCCTTAATACTACGGGGACTCGCAATACCTTTGAAGGATTAAGTGCGGGCGCAGCACAAATTACCGATAATGATAATACCTTTATAGGTCATCAAACAGGATTGGTTAATTCAGGAGCCTCAGAAAATACTTTTGTTGGTTCATTAGCAGGAACTGCAAATACGGTAGGAAATAATAATACTTTTATTGGCTATAGTGCCGGTTCAACCAATACTACAGGAAGTAGTAATACAGTTATTGGGCAGGCTACGAGCGTGGGAAGTTTATCGGGATGCATAGTTCTTGGTGCTGGTGCTACGGCAACAGCCAGTAATCAATTGGTATTGGCTAGTAGCACAACTCAATTAATTACTGGTGCAACTGCTACTGCGGGAAGTATTGTCCCAACTAACTTTGCGGCATATCTCACCGTTGTATTGAATGGACAAACAGTGAAGTTTCCTTTTTATAATAACTAGTCTTCTGTGCTGGTGCTGCATAAAAAAAGTCTCGCTTTTTATGGCGAGACTTTTTTTTATTAGAAAAGACTAAGGACTCTATTAAGCTGCGATGGCAGTATCTGCAGTCGCACTTTCAATCATACCTAACCAATTAGGTGTGGAAGGTGCTGCCGATCGTGGTTGTTCAGAGGCTTGTTTTAGTGCCTTTAATTCATCCAACAACTTAGGACCTTCTTTTTTAACATGAGCAATAACTGCTTCAAGCATATCGCCATTGATTTTCTCATCCGAGCTTAATATTTCAGCAACGATTTCTATGGTTGTCTTATGAGGAGCAATCAAAGCTTCAGCTTCTTGTTCATACTGAGCAAGGAGTGCTTGTGCTTGATCAACAATGTCATCCTGAGCCTTCTTAGAAAGTTTAGAATAATCAAGGCCTCGGCAGATTAATGATTTAATCTGTTCAAATGCCCACTGACGACGAGAACTATAATATGAACTGGTGGTTCCGCATAAGAGTTTTTCAGCAGCACGACCCGCAAGATAAATCTTAATATTAGCAACTCGTTCAACTTCAGTTTCGATGCCAATGGTATCATTATTATGATAAGTCCAGATTTTGCCGCGAATAATGGTTTCTTGCTTTTCTTTTTTATCGTTTTCTTGTGAAAGACCAAAAAGATCAGCGCCGACCATTTCTTCTTTGACGTTAACCATTACTGGTGTAATAGTAACGGCAGAAATTTTAGGGGCATCAGGCAATTCACTTGCTGCGACGCAAACACCGGCCCAGTAGGCTGCTAAGAATCGCTTCTCTGCCGCTGGGATATTTTTATTATCATAGAAGATAATTTTGCGAATTTCAGTATCCATAGCCCGTTCAAGAGCTTCTTGTGATAAGGTACTGCCGGCCATATTTATTTGAATAAGAGCGGTCGATATAATACTGGTGAGCATTTCATAGGTGCAATTTTCAGTTTCGCGCGCTATTTTAGCCACATCAATATTAAAGGTTCGCGGATCAATACCATAGAAGCTAAGTTTATGGAGCAAGAACTCAAGGCGTTCTGCAACACTTGGATACACAAAGTGAATTTCCACTTGCAAACGACCTTTTTGGCGTAATGGTGCACCTAAGTTTTCTGGTTTATTCGTTGCCACGATCAAGATGACGGGACGTTTTGGATCGGGGACATCCAAGCCACTTAATGCGGTTAACATTTCGCTATACACCTTAGAATCACCCGTATCTTGCAAGTGCAATAAGTGGGCTTCATCAATGAAGAGAATGCAAGGAGCCCAATAAGCTTTTGCCATCTCAAAAATAGTTTTAATACCATAATCTCTAATGAGATCGTGGGTAATTTCACGGAATTGAACATTGGCAATGCCGGCGCGCGTTGCTTCACCACGCACTGCATTAGCAAAGTGGGTTTTACCTGATCGAGTATCACCAGTGAATAAGAGGGCAGTTGGCAGATTAACGCCAGCCAACACCCAGCGTTCTGGATTTTTAAGGAAGTTTAAAATTTGTCTGATAATAGCTTTGGCGTTATCCATACCAATAACATCATCAAAAGTTACCGGATTTAATCCGTGAGTTTTTTTCAACATTTGCTGACGATAACTACCACCCTTTAAGTAATTTAAAAGGTTATTCAGCTTTTCTTGTAAACGATATTCAGTCCAGGCTCCTTTGGCTGAATAGGCAGTTAAGCCAAAAAACAGAGCCAGTGGGAACATAGCACCACCGACGGGGAAGAAGCGACCAAGCTTATTCAAATTCTTAGACAGCCATCCTGCTGGCGGAGCTCTATGATCACGCACTGCGTCAGTATGTTCTTCTTCTAAAAGTTTGAAGGGGCCGCCAAAGAGTTTTTCAGTCCATTTAAAACCGGGAAGATCAAAGATGTAACCAGCACTGACACCTAAGCCGGTCAGACCAACGGCCAATCCAAAACAATGGCGATGCCGATAGGCAGGAGAGATAATGTAATCACTCACAGCGCGAGCAGTGCGTTCATGCCAGGTAAGGCTGGCCAATTCAGCTTTTGTTTCAAGTTTTTCTATTTGTTTGGATAAGTTAATACTTTCTTTTTGCAGACGGGAAAAATCGAGGCTCTGTGCAGCACTAACGCTCCGCGTTATGGTATCTTTATCAAGTGATTGAACATCAGAAAAATCATTTTCAGCATCTTGCAGTTCATCAGTGATAGCCTTAATAATGGTATGCAATTGCTGCACCACGGTCATGGTTGCGCCTTCTTGATTAATAAGATTATAGGCCTTTTGCACTTGGCTGCGCAATTCCATAACCCGTTCTTTAAGAATGGCTTTATCAGCTAATTTGCTTTGTCCGATTTTAATAACAATTAATTGTAAGATTTCTTGCAAGCGAGAGAGTTGGCTTCGTTGCTGGGTAATTACCGTGCTTAAGAGTTCTTGGTGATCTTTTTGTACGATAGTAATCACCATATTTAATTTATTGTTCACCAGCTCAATAACTTGATCAATATTGTTGGTTACTTCAGCAGTAATGGTGTTTTGAAGCTCTTCAAGAAGACGATTGGGATCTAAACAGGTAATGCCCTCTATTTTGTCATCTTTTTTCTCTAATATTTCTCCAAAATGATCAGCAATAGCACCATATAAAACAATGTGGGCAGCAAGCTGTTCTTTGGTTAATGAACTAAGGGTAGGATTTTGTTGATCGATCCATTGAAAGGTAGGAGCTAAGACTTTATCGGCCCCGTTATTTCTTAAAACAGCAACGGCATCAAGTAAATGTTTGATAAAGAACAACCCTTTGAATTGCACAGAACAAATTCTTTCAAGGGTTTCTTTGGTAATTTCTGGAGCAGCAGGAGTTTGCACGGCAGGTTGGGCAACGGCTGTTGCAGCACTATTTTCAGATGCGTTGGTACTATTATTGGTTTCTGCTACGATAGGGGTTATGCTGTTGATAGCGAGTAAAAAAGCGAGTATTTTGATGAACAGGCGATTATTCATTATACGTTTCCTTGCTCTAAATAGATTTTCTAATTCCATTAATAATTCTCATAGTATAAAAAAAGTGGCTTTTTGTCGATTAAAAGTTTGATTAACATAAACCAAAGGATTACCTAATGACACTCTTTATTAAATGTATAAGTTTCCGCTTATTAACCCTGGGCCTACTTATGGTAACACTACCGGGATGCATAGGGTCTCGCGAAAAATTTTCTCAAGAATCTGCTTTAGATTTTAATCTTTCTTTGCTGGAAGGCAAGCAAAATCTCTATCCGGTGGTAATTATTGGCTCAGGACCAGCCGGACTTTCAGCCGCAGTGTATGCAGGGCGAGGCAAGGCGAAAACCTTAGTTCTGTTAGGGCACAAACCGGGTGGCCTTCTGACTGAAACCTCTTATGTTGAGAACTGGCCTGCTATTCAATCAATGCTGGGCAAAGACATTATGGATAAAATGATGAGCCAAGCAAGCCATTTTGGGGCTGAATTTGATGAGAATGACGTTGAGACTATAGATCTTTCTTCATGGCCTTATGTGGTTACCACGGATGATGGTAAAAAGATCTATGCCATGACCATTATTATCGCAACTGGTGCAAGCCCTCGATTATTAGCTATTCCGGGTGAAAAAGAATATTGGGGCCGTGGTGTTACTACCTGTGCTGTTTGCGATGCTCCTTTTTATAAGGATAAAGAGGTAGTCGTTATTGGTGGGGGCGATTCTGCGGTTGAAGAGGCTATTCAATTAGCTCAGTATGCCAAGAAAATCACTATTCTGGTCAGAAAAGATCGGATGCGGGCAGCACCAACTATGCAAGAGTTACTCAAGGGATATCCCCATATTTCAGTCCAGTATCAGGTTGAACCTAAAGAAATTAAAGGCAATGATACCCATGTAACGGCAATAACGCTGGTAAATGCCCAGGATAAAAGCACGGCCGATATGCCTATTGACGGGGTTTTCTTAGCCATAGGACATATTCCTAATACTAAGCTTATTAAGGATAGAGTTTCGGTTGATGAACAGGGATACATTGTGTTGCAAGGTCGTACTCAGCAAACCTCTTTAAAAGGGGTGTATGCAGCGGGCGATGTGGAAGACCATCGTTACCGCCAAGCAGGGGTAGCTGCCGGACATGGCATTGGTGCTGCACTGGATGCTTTGGCCTTTTTGAATGAAATTGGCTTTAATACCGAAATTGCTGCCAAAATGGGTCTTCAACCGCCGGTCCAAAAGGTGGCTGAAGTGAGCACCTTGGCTGAATTACAATCGGTATTAGCTACTTTGCCGGTGGCAGTCTTGGATTGCCGTATGAGTTCAGGGCCATCAAGCCTCACTTTAGATGGTTCTTTACGCCAAGAGATTCAAATAGTTAAAGTAAATATTGAAAAATCTAAGGATATTGCCAAGAAGTTCTATATTTTTGAGGCTCCAGCAGTACTAGTATTTCAAAAAGGTACCCTGATTGGCCGATTTAACCATGCTATCGGCACGGCTGAAATAGCTACTGTGCTCAATTCTATGCAGGATAAAGAGCCTTTAGTAATGGCCTAAAACTTACCATAAAACTGTGCTTTTATAAAAAAGAGTGCTATGAGGGAGCTTGATCAAAAAGCTCCCTTTCTTTTTCAATTAAAATATTGCAAATAGAAAATTATATCTGCTACTATGATAATGACAATAAAGGGAGAATGTAAAAAGGATGGAGATTTGCGGTGAAACGCAGTAATAAAAGCAAAAGCGATAATAAAAGAATAAGGATTTTTATACATTTGGTAGGGTGGTCATTGATCGCCATTACCACTTTTATGCGAGCAGAAAGCCAACATGGTAAGATTGTTGCCACCGATATTAATAGACCCGTCAATGGGGTAGTTGAACGGATCTCATTAAAAGTGCCAAAAAAGCTTGGTTCATTCGAATCTATAAAGCGCAATGGCGTTTTAGTGAGACAAAAAAATGCTACCGCTACTATCGTTATTTGCCATGGTTTTATGACGACCAAAGAAGATGTACAGTTTTTAAGACAACTGTTTACCCCTGGTAAGTATAATTTTATGACCTTTGATTTTCGTGCTCATGGAGAACATGCCCACGGACAACGATGCACCATGGGTCGCGATGAAGCATCTGAAGTTATTACTGCCGTTAAATTCTTAAAAGATCATCCTGCTACTAAAGATAAACCTATTATTTTGTATGCATTTTCGATGGGAGCCGTTGCTTCTATTCAAGCTCAATCAAAAGAACCGACCTTATTCTCTGCCATGATTTTGGATTGTCCCTTTGATTCGAGTGAAAGTATTATTAAACGAGGGCTTGAGAATGCACGATTTCAATTCTTTGGCTATCGATTTAATATCCCAGCACAAGATATTTTGCGTAAGTATGCTTTTCATCCCTATGTACAATCAACTATGAAAGCCTTTTTAAAGTCGCTTGCCTATGTTGATATTCGTAACATTGATATTCGTTTATACCCTATTAATTCAGCTCAAATTATTCATAACATTAAAGTTCCCTGCTTTTTTATTACCTGTAAGAATGACGAAAAGGTTCCGGCTGAATCGGTAAAATTACTTTATGAAAAGGCTGGATCTTCTTATAAAAAGTTGTGGCTTACTAATGGGCGATCCCATTATGATTCATTCTTTTACAATCCTGAGGAATATATCAAACGAGTACGTGATTTCGTTGATAAAGCAGCACAAGGACAATTTGATCATGAAACTAAGCAAGAAATTGTAGAAGATGGGCCAGATATTCGTAACACCAAGGAATATATATGGGGTATTGGAAAAATTTCACCTGCAGCATAATAATGGCACTAACTACTGCTGGTATGATGCAGGCTACGTGTCCTGATTCACTCTGTGCGGTGCAAAAAAAATTACAAAAAAGTTTAATGCGTAAAGGATACTCTGAGCAAGAGATAGAAGAACGCATGAATCAGCTTGAAGTGAAAGCTCGTATGAAACAAGCACAATGGGGCCTTGAATATGAGCAGTCTAATCCCCAATGGCCTGAAGATCCGCGCTATCCGGTTAATTATCTTTTTTATCGTAATGGACAAGTCGATTTTGGCTTCGATCGCTGGTAGTTCTTAAGGCATTTTCCTATTTTTTGAATCTGTTATGCTAATGCAATTACTACCCCGTATGGTTCGATACAATTTCTCGCAAAAGCTCGAAATCACTCACCACGAACGGGGTAATAAACCGTTCGCCCTGAGTGTTTTACGGAGCGATAGCGAAGTAAAATGTATCGAATGGGTACGGTTTATTACATTATAATATTGGAGTATTAGCTCATGATTACCATACAGACCAACGATAAATCATTATTTTCTTCTAAAACAACCTGCTACGGGATATTTCTCGAGCAGGATTTTTCTTTTTCTGCAGAACTAAAAACAGTTGCTAAAACCGTCTTTCCTGATTTGCAAAGTCTTATGCAAGAGCGAGAATTTACCGGTTCTTTGCTCAGTTCAATTACCGTGCCTTTTATGGTGCATGGACAACCAGCCTATTGTATTTTTGTTGGTGTTGGCGAACACAATGAAAAAAAGATTATTCCGGTAGAGCACTATCGCCGTGCCATAGGAAGGCTGATACGCATTGTTGAAGATTTAAGAGCAACTTCATTAACAGTGCAGCTCCCATTACCTAAAGGCTTGGGATTAACAGCCGAAGAACTAGCAGAACAAACAGCAACCATGCTTATGATGGCTGAATATCATTTTGATGAATTCATTACCGATAAAAGTCGCCGAGTTCCTCAGGATATTGAAGTGACGATAGCCTATGGTAGCCAAGATAAAAAAGATATTGCAGCGGGTGTAAAAAAAGGGACCATCATTGGAGAAGCTGTTAATCAAACTCGCCATTGGATTGATATGCCGCCCTTTTATTTAACACCAACAGCATTAGCATCAAAAGCAGAAAAAATTGCTCAAGAATGGGGCTTGAAATTCACCGTATTCAATGAAAAAGAAGTAAACCAAATGGGCATGGGTGGTTTGAGTGCAGTATCTCGTGGTTCTGATCATGATGCGCGCTTTGTGATCATGGAATATAAGTCAGGCAAAAAAAATGCGCCAACGGTTGCCTTAGTAGGCAAAGGTATCACTTTCGATTCTGGTGGATTGAGTATCAAGCCTGCCAATCATATGGAAACCATGAAAGAAGATATGTCTGGTGCTGCTGCCGTTATTTCAACCATGGATGTATTAGGGCAATTAAAACCATCAATTAATGTTATTGGTATTACCCCTATTTGCGAAAATTTACCCAGTGGCACGGCAACTAAACCAGGTGATATTGCACGTTTTTATAACGGCAAAACGGCAGAAATTAAAAATACTGATGCAGAAGGGCGTTTGATTTTAGCTGATGCGCTTTCCTATGCAGTGAAACATTTTAAACCAGATGCCATTGTTGATGTAGCAACACTAACAGGCGCTTGTTCCTATGCACTCGGGCCCTTCTTTGCCGGTTTAATGAGTGAAGATGAATCATTAGTAAAAAAATTACAAGAAGCAGCAGTGCATACGGGCGATCGCGTCTGGCGATTACCATTGCACAATGATTATAAACCGGCTATTCGCTCTGAAGTTGCTGATTTATCAAATATCGGTAGCCAAAAATATCTAGCGGGTGCCATTACTGCGGCACATTTCTTGCAAAGCTTTGTGAATGATACACCATGGGCCCATCTTGATATTGCGGGTGTTGCTTTTGATGTGCCTGATATTCCTTATTTTCGGCCACATAGCGCAACAGGGTACGGTGTTCGGTTGTTAGTTGATATGGTTATGCACTGGGAGTAGTTAGATGAGTTCCGTATGGATTCGATACGATTGCTGCACAATCACTCACCACGAACGGAACTTCAACTTTTTTGATTTATTTTTTTAATAATACCAAATTTACTAGCCCCGCTCATGGTGAGTGTTCTACGAGCTCTTTGGAGCGAAGTAGAATGTATCGAACCATACGGGGCTATAAGTCTGATAACACCCCTAATTATGAAAACAAAATTTCCCCTCAAGAAAGATGATAGGATTATTCCAATAACGTAGTAAATCCAGCGGTAACCTGAGATGCGGCTAAGAATTGCTGCAAATCTAAATCAGGTGCATGCTTTTTCTTCCATGCCCCTAAAGATACCGGAAAGTGAGGTAATGCCAGCGTTAGCATGGCTTGCGCATAGCTTCTAATCTCTGATTGAGCTCCTTCAGAAAGGCGCAGCTTAAGAAAATGTGCCAAGGAATGAAGATTGCAGGTAAAAATAAATTCAGTATAGGTACAGAGCGGCAATAAACCACGGGCCAATTCGCGTGCGACCCCCTTTTCAAGCAGATGTTCATAGGCTTGCTTGCAGGTCTCTAATGTTTGTAAATATTTTTGCTTCAACTCGTCATCAGCGAATGCGCCAATGGAGCCCTGTCGGTTTTTCGGATCTTGATGGCGCCACTGCACTGGAATGTAAAATTCTAACGGTGCTTTAACATAGCGATAACTAATTTCATTATAAGAATTCATACGATGACGCATCCACTGGCGTGCTACAAAGAGCGGACATTTGATCCGAAAAGAAAATTGATTATGCTCAAAGGGGCTCGTGTGATTATGTTCCATGAGATATTCAATAAGCTTTGCATCACGATCGGTGAGTTCAGTAACAAATTTTCCGTAAGAAACGCGCGCAGCATTCACCACATCAATATCAGAGCCTGAAATACGCACCAGTTGCACTGAGCTTAGGCCATCGCCTAAAGGATCAAGAGTATTTATGATAGGCATAATTGGCGGGTTATTGTGTGGGATTGATTGTAAGGTCATGAGCATTTCCTTTTCATAAATTTTTTGCATTGAAAATCAGTGTAACAATCAAGTACAAAGAGTGCAAAAAGTATGGTGCTTAGAAATTAACCCCATAAGGTATTTTTAAGCCATGAAGTTAATCGTTGCTTATAAGGAAAAGTATTTAACAATGCTTGTCGCAAGGAAGGATTCATGCCATGCCAGGTGGTATGAAGTGCGGGAGCGCTAACATCAATTGTTTCAGGATGATCAAAAGCCAGTTGTTGCAGTGCTATTTCTTCTAATGTCATAGTATCAAGGAGTGTTTTTTTGAACTGATGATCATACCAGTCGACAATAAAAGTACCGCGCCTAGATCCAACAGCTAATTCAAGTCCGTGACCGTGAGAACTGGTAGCAATTACATTGGCTCCTGTAGGTTCAGTGGAAATTGAGGAGTGACATTTCAGAGTATGCGTATCCCATATTTTGACACTATTATTTATCCTGCTGAGTGAAGCAATAAAAGGATCAGTAGGATGCCATGCCAGATGACAAATGCCATCATTTCCAGGATTTGCCGCGATAAAAGGAGAATTTTTATGCATCCAATGCAATGGAGGTGCTGCGTCACCTGTGTCACGAAGATCTTTAAAAATAATCAAGTTGGTAAGGGTTCCGATTGCTACGCTGTGTTCATTGTGAGGATTACATTTAAGAGACAAGATAGAATTGCTATCGTGCCAGGCTTTAACTACTGACTGGGCTCGAATATCAAAAAGATTGACCGTATTGCTTTGGGTAGACAGCAATGCAGTACCTGTCTGGTTCCATTCGAGATTTCTGACGCCTTCATGATGACCACCAACATTGTGTTCATACGTTGCAACAATTGCCCGCTTTTCTATATCTCGTATCAAGATTGTTCTGCAAACAGCTAATGCATATCTACAATTATCTTTAGGATGCCAAGTCATGCAGGATATTCTATGAGGAATAGTATCAGATGTAAGTACATGGTTTTGTTCTGCATTCAATAAGGTAACGCATCCATCATTAAATCCATTCACACAACAGGCTAATCGAGTACTGCACGGACTCCAGCTAATGTCCTCGATAGGTCCGTCGCTGTTTCTTAAAAATTCTGTTTGATGGGTATCGGTGTGTATGAGCAATACGCGGGTTCTGCCATCAAAAGATTCCCCTTTTCTTGGAATAGAATTTTGTATTTGAGCAATGATTTTCCCATCGGGGGAATATTGAATTTTTTCTATATTAGGAAACTCAGAAAAACATACCCGACGTACGGCGGTTCTTTGCGCATCGGGTTTGAGTCGCTGTGCTTGAGTGAACCAATGTCTAAATACATGAGATGAGGCATAATGTTTACGAATCTTTCGCATCATTTCTTCAGGCAAATCGAGATTATAGCTTCCTTGTTGAAGATAGCGTTCATAGCCGGGTACGCTTAATGTTTGCGCGAGAAGTGCTGTAACAATAGGCTTTTTTGGTTTAAGATCGAGAAAATTAGCAGCTCTTAATCCTTCAGCCAATTGCTCCATGCTCATGCCATTGAGTTTTGTGATATCAGCATCAGCACATCCTTTATCAAGAATCATAAGATAGTCTTTCATAAAACCAAGCTGATCCTGAGATAATTGGTCAACGGGAAGAATAGTTTCTTGGGGACTATCATCAAGCATGCGTTTAAGCACGTCGCACTTGCAGGCAAGGTCACGAGGAATATCGACGGTGTTATCGGTACTATTAATGAGCGTGATATAAGGTCTATCAGAAGCTGGTGAGAATAAATTTTCTTGGCAGCCCCGTACAGGCATCACTGCTACAATAAAGATTGGTAATAGTTTTTTTATCATTCACGACCTCTTAAAAATTAGTGTAACAATCAAGCACAAAGAGTGCAAAAAAGTAATAGGCTTTTAAAAGTAATCTAAGAAAATTTTAATGACGGCAGCAGCATTGCGTGGACATTTTCCGAGCAGTTCTGCATGAGCTCGATGCTCATTAGTGCAATAGCCATGCCGACGTACAACGAAGTCAATAAAATCGAGTGCTGCAATGCCCGATGTTTTACAATCAATGTCATTTTTTTTACCGCAAGGGCATTTAAGTGGTCTAGATGCTAGCATGCGCGCACTATTATAATACTTCGATGGCGGTATCAGTGGCCGTGATGGCCGCAACATGGCATGTAGTGAAGTGGTAAAAAATATCACAAAAATTATTTGCTTTGGGTACATCATTGAATAAAAAATTTACTTAATTCTAGTAACACATTGTATGGCTGTATACTGCAAGACAACTTTTGTAAATAATTTTGGGGCGGCACAACAACATCTCTTCTAATATGGAGCCTCATGCATTCTTCTTTTCTCCCTATCCATTGTGTTTGTTCTTCTACTAGTTCTGGTCCATCTAAGAATTTAATTAAATCATTAAGGGTGTGGGGCTGGGGCAAGCGTTGTAGATAAGTAGTTGCACGTGATGCTACTATAGCGTGCACGGGATGACGCCATTTTTGGCAGGATTGAGTTAATAATTGATTTAATTTATTAAGGACGGACTCCGGTAAGAGTTGTAAATAGAGAGTTTCGGGTTCCACTGCATCCCGCCTCAATAGTACTGTATTAAACACAGCCCAATGCCATTCTTTTCGCAAATAATGTCGTAGTGCATCATGAGAACCATGATTGGGAACATCGAACACAAACCGCTGAGATTTACTGCTAGCTTGCAATAAGCCAATTATTTTCTCACTGTTAAAATTTTCTAATAATTTTTTTGCTTGATTGAGTACTACGGTAGAACCCTTGCTCTGATCAGCAGTAGCTAAAAGAGCAGTGATTCCTCTTTTGGCTTTTTGATAGCGATGGAATTCCTTGAGCGATGAATGGTTAACGTTATTCATTCCCAACAAAGGTAAGGACATTAATCCTATTAATAGTGTTATTTCTTTCATCGTGGGTGCTTTTTTCCTGTAATGAAGGCTTCTGACTCTGCGGTTAAAAGCCGTATATGCGGCATTTCTGAAGGTTGACACGTAAAACAATATCTGCCTTCATGATCTTGTTGATTGAAACCAATTGCTTTAAGAGCTGCTACTGCCTGTCGGTGTAATGCTTTTGATGTGTCTCTGTAAGCTCTTATTAAGAAAGGTTGGCCTTTTGTTTTGTCATAAATATCAGTGATAATAGCGCTAAAGAGCAGTACTGCTGTATGTCTATAAGCATCAGGGGCAAGGTAATTTGGTATTGAATAATGCTGAAACGTTGCTTCAAAAATATGGGTGCTACTTTCAGTAAGGCAATATTTACCTTCTGCCAATACCGTATTGCCTCTCTTTATTGTTCGTGCATGATACTTCGTTGCTATTAGGTCATGATAAGCTGATTCGCTTCTTATACTTTCTTCGCTCGGTGCCTGGGCGCAAAAAGTTGGTGCTATAATGGTAAATATTAAAGTTAATGCAATGAATAAGTTTTTCATATGCTATCCTTGCAGTAGTAATTGAACATATTTTTATAATTACGTGATTTTAATCGTTATAATATAAGTTTATTTACTATGAATTGCAATGGTTATTGATCATTATTAACCATATTCATAACAAGTCCGACCATGAGTAAGGCACAGACTAAGGCGGTGTTACCATAACTAATGAAGGGAAGGCCGATACCTTTAGTGGGTGCAAGGCCGGTCGTAACTGCGAGATTAATCGCCGCTTGTAAGCTTATAAGCAGCGTAAAACCAATCATGGCAATGGTTGAAAAATGATCTTTTAATTGCCAGGCAATACGCAAGCCCATGTAAAGAAGGGCGATAAAAAGAAATACTAAAACGCATACCCCCACAAAGCCGGTTTCTTCAGCAATAATAGAGAAAATAAAGTCAGTATGTTGCATGGGTAAATAGAAAAATTTTTGTTTTGATTCGCCAATGCCGAGACCAAAAATACCGCCTGAACCGATAGCAATGAGTGATTGAATGATTTGAAATCCTGAGCCTTTAGGATCAGCCCAGGGATTTAAAAAGGTTAATACGCGCGCAATGCGATAAGGACGCATAATGATTAGTCCAATAGTTGCCGGAATAGCGCCGATTAAAAGAAACAGAAGATACTTAACCTGATATTGGGTAACAAAGAGCATAAGAACAACCGTGGCTATTAAGGTCACGGTGAGACCAAAATCGGGCTGGCTTAATAAAATAAGTGCGGTAATCCCCAAAATCACGAGTAAGGGAAGCATGCTACGCATAAAAGAAGGACGTTCTTTTTCTTTACGTACAATAAAATAAGCAACATAAAAAATGAGGGCTATCTTTAATAATTCGCTGGGTTGAAAAGCGAAGCCACCGATATTCAACCAACGGCTTGAGCCATGAATATGGCGGGCAAATTTATCAATTAAGGTGAGCGCTGTTAAAAAGAGTGATACCAGCAACAGTAAGGGAGAAGTGCGTTTAATGGCAGCAAGAGGTATCAAGCGTGCCATGATTAATCCAATGAAGCCAACAATAAGACCTATCAATTGTCGTTTAACAAAGTAGGTGGCATCTTCATGTTTTTCGAGCGCATAGACCGAACTTGATGAATAAATAAATACAAAGCCAATGAGAATCAGAAGTGCTACAATGCCTAAAAATATATGAAGATCGCGACGAATTTTTTTCTTTGATAAAATCACACAAATCCTTTTTTGTTAGATCTAAAGGTAGCCTAACATGGTGAGCTTGGGTAATCCAAGGGTGTGGTTCATTAAGGCTTGGTATTAATTATTTGGGTAATTATAAATTAATTGCTTAAAATAATTGCCACGCTCTTTATAGTCGCTAAACAAATCAAAGCTTGCGCCAGCGGGAGAAAAAAGAATGCAGTCGCCACTCTTGGCAGTTTTAACGCTATGAGCAAAAGCAGCATCCAAATCACTAAAATTGTGCGATTGGATGCCGTATTTTGCACACCATGCATGCAGTTGTGCTGCTTCTTTGCCAAAGCAATAAACCTCTTTTACTTTGCCCTGCAATTCTTTAATAAAAAATTCACGATCAACTCCTTTGCTGATGCCGCCGATAAAAAGAATGATGGGTTTATCGGCTAATTTTTCAAGAGCAGCTAAGGTTGAAGCGGGAATTGTGGCTTTGGAATCATTGTAAAACACAATATTATTAATAGTGGCGACTTCTTCCAAGCGATGTTCGGGGATTTCTTGCTGTTCGAGTGCTTTTATTATGGGGGGTAGATGATCAAGAATACTTTTCAATTGCGGTAACGATACTTGAAGCAAATGTAACGAGATTAGTACCATAGCAATATTCTCAAGATATGAAATAGGGGGTACATATTTAAGACTGAGTAGTAATTGTGTTTTCTTATTTTTCTCATAGACCATAATCCAATTTTGGTAAAGACAAAAAACACGCTCAGCGGGTACTAGTTTTGTAAGTTCTTCAGAACTTAATGGTGACTTGCAAAAATAGTTGAAAGGGCGGTCAGGAATTAGAGAAGTTATCTCTGATCGTAACTGCCAGGGAATAAGTGCAATTCCCTTTTCTTTTTGATAACGAAGAATATTAGCTTTGGCTTTTACATACTCTTCTATCGTGCCATGCCGATCAAGATGGTTGGGATAAAGATTGGTCCATATCGCCAAGGTCGGTGAAAACTTTTTACTATGCTCTAATTGAAAACTGGATACTTCGAGCATAGCAGTTATTGATTGTTCCTTTTGAGGAATTAAATCAAGACATCCTGTGCCAATATTGCCGCCCGTAGCTACCGTAAACCCCATGCTTTTTAATATTTCTGAAAAAAGATGAGTGACGGTTGTTTTACCAACCGATCCCGTAATGGCAGTCACTGGACGACCTTCCCAGGCTTGCTGAAAAAGATCCAACTCTGCCAACCATTTATCCTGGTACGCTGCAAAAGGACGTAAGTCAATGCCAGGACTCGGCACAATTTTTTCATTCTTTTCTAAAAACAAGGTGAGCTGATCAGGTTCGTATATTTTTACTGAAAGATTTTTAAGATAGTTCCTATCTTCTGCGGTAATTGGATTTTTTTCATAAACAGAAAGAGTAGGGGGATGCGGCCAATTTTGAGCGTAAAGATGGCGAAGAACCGATTTGCCGGTAATGCCGTAGCCCCAAATGCCAATTGATTGATCTCTCATACTCATATATTAATTTGTTCCAAAGATTTTAATATATCCAAATATCCTGAAATTCGATTGCAAATTTCTTTTGCTGTTTCTTCATCATAATCATGTGTTGTGGCATTTCTTGCTTCTGCCATTGCAAGAAGTCCCTTAGTTTCCTCTTGAGTTATTAATAAAACTGCAAAACTTTCACGGAATATTGCCTTAGGTGATGCAACTTCTATATTGTTTTTATACTTTAAGTACGCTTGAAGATATTTCCAACTCATCTCATAACAGATCTCAAAATGTTTAATAAGAGCGGCTAGGGTATTTTCAAGTTCTTCTTTGGATGCAGAAGAACTTTTAATTTTAAAAAAATGAATGCTGCGCTCAAGAGCTTTAAGAGAATTTGAGAATTTATTTTGTGCTCTTGTTAACTTTTCCACAAAATTCCTTCTTTCAAGATCACTTCTTTAAATTCCGAGGGAATTCTATGAAGATCCACGATATCAACTTTTTGTGGAATATTAAGGGCATCTATCATGCTTATAATTTGCCCCTTTTCGGTTATAGAGATGGGTTTCCCATTATCGATGGCAATATCAAAATCAGAGGTTTCGGTATAGTCCTGACGGGCTCGTGATCCGAAAAGGTAGATTTTGGCGTGGGGAAAGAAGATTTCGATGATTTTAATGATTTTCTTTGGATATTCCATTTCTTTCATACATGATCCTTATGGTCCGGGAGCCTTAGTATTTTGCATAAGTATTGCAAAATAAGCTACACTAGTCCTATTGTTGTTGCAAAACATTTACTTAAGGTCGAGAATTCCATGGCAGATAATGAAAAATCTGAACGTAGTTACAAAGATACCCTTAATCTACCCCAGACCGATTTTCCTATTCGCCCTAATGCTGCCGTTGATGACCCAGCATTAGTAGCCCGTTGGGAGCAAGAAAAGCTTTATGATAAAGCCTTTTCTCTTCATCAGGGTGCTGAAAAATATGTGCTCCATGATGGTCCTCCTTATGCCAATGGTAATATTCATGTTGGCCATGCCTATAATAAAATTTTAAAAGATATCGTAACCAAGTTTGCCCGGATGAAGGGAATGCAAGTTCCGGTGACTCCCGGATGGGATTGCCATGGTTTGCCTATCGAACTAAAAGTGACCCAGGAAAACCCCGGCCTTTCAGGGGCTGCTCTTAAAAAAGCATGTCGTGATTATGCCCAACGATGGATTGATATACAACGCCAAGAATTTAAACGATTAGGCGTAGTGATGGATTGGGACCATCCTTATACTACTATGAGTTTTGAATATGAAGCTGCCATTATCCGTGCCTTTGGGGTGTTTGTGAACAAAGGCTATATCGAACGAAAAAATAAAACAGTGCCTTGGTGTCCTTCGGATCAAACAGTATTAGCTGCTGCCGAAATTGAATATCAAGAACGCAAAGATCCGTCACTTTATGTTTTATTTCCTGTAGAAGAAAATGCAGTTTCAGCATTGTGGCCTGAGTTGAGAGATAAAGAAGTTTCATTTGTACTGTGGACTACCACTCCTTGGACCTTGCCCTTAAACCGCGCAGTACTCATTAAACCGCATACTGACTATGTGGTAGTTAAAAGTAATGATGATCGGTATCTTATTCTGGGTGCAGCGCTGATTGATAAAGTACGGGCATTGGTGCAGCAAGAGCTGCCGGTAGTTCATACCTTTAGTGCCGAATATTTATTAGCCACAAAGCCATTTGCCCATCATCCTTTTATACCAGATTTAAAAGTACCAGTAATTGCCTCAGGAACCGTGCAATTGAATGAAGGGACAGCTTTAGTGCATTGTGCACCAGGATGTGGGCCTGAAGACTATGAGGTTGGTGTTGAACATGCATTAGAGATTTTCTCACCAATAAGTCCTGACGGAAAATATACTGAGGGCATTAAACCTGAAGCTTTGCTCGGCATGGCAGTGAGTGACGGGCAAATCTGGGTTATTAAAGAATTGGCCGCACAGAAAAAATTATTCTACAAAACATCGTTGCGCCATCCGTATCCCCATTGTTGGCGATGCCGCAATGGTCTTATTTTTCGGGCTACTAAACAATGGTTTTGTGATCTTTCGCGCGATAATCTTAAACAAAAATCGGTCGATGCGATTGATACCGTTACTATGATTCCCGCCGCCAGTGCCAATAGATTTAAAGCGACCTTAGAAGGCAGATTAGAATGGTGCTTATCACGTCAGCGTGTTTGGGGTGTGCCAATTCCAGCACTCGTGTGCGATGCTTGCGATTTTACCTTTATTACTGCTGAACTGATTGAACAAGTGGCAGTGGGTGTGCAACAGCAAGGGATTGAGTATTGGGATACGGTAACGGTTGAGCAATTGATGCCAAAGGGTGCAACGTGTACTCAATGCAAAAAAGGCACTTTCGCTAAAGAGCGTGATATTTTAGATGTGTGGTTTGAATCAGGAGTAAGTCATTATGCGGTACTCCGTGAAAATCCTGCACTAGCATTTCCTGCCGATATGTATCTCGAAGGTAAAGATCAGCATCGCGCCTGGTTTCAAAGTTCATTACTCACCGCAGAAGTGCTTGAAGGAAAGCCACCTTTTAAACGGATTATTACCCATGGATTTACGGTTGATGAGCAAGGCAAAAAAATGTCTAAATCATTGGGCAATGTGGTTACTCCAGAGCAGATGATGGCACAACTAGGAACTGATGGATTGCGACTGTGGGCAGCGAGCATTGATTATGCTGATGATGCAGTGATTTCACCCGCATTGACTGAAAATATAAAAGAAGTGTATCGCAAAATCAGAAACACGATGCGCTTTTTACTTTCTAATCTCTATGATTTTGATAGCAGTAGAGATGTGGTTGCTCTTGATGCATTATTGCCCATTGATCGTTATGGATTGCATGAATTAATTTTTATCAATGCCAAAATTCGTGATGCCTATGAACGCTATGACTTTACTGATGTTGTTCACAGCTTAGGGGATTATTGCTCTTCTGGCTTGAGTGCGCTCTATCTTGATATCATTAAAGATCGTTTATATGTTGAAAAGGCTGATGGTATTAAGCGGCGCTCAGCACAAACAGTATGTTGGTATATTCTGGATACTATGACTCATTTGATGGCACCGATTTTATCATTCACGGCAGAACAGCTCAGTGATCATTATCAAAATGATAAAAAACGATCGATTCATCTGCAGGAATTTGCAGATCTGATGCTACTATGGGAGCAATTAAATGCTGCTGATAAACGAGCTCAAAAAGACATTAGTTTTCAAACGAAAGCTTTTAAGCATATTACAGAAACTATGCATGAACAGCAGTATATGCAAACCTGGCAACAGCTTTTGCAATTGCGTTCTGCGGTATTAAAAGCAATTGAAAAAATCCGTGAGCAGGGGATAGTAAAACATTCTTTGGAAGTAAAATTAACACTTAATCTTGATCCAGAAGCATTGCAGGGTAAAGAGTTGCTAATGCCATTCTTTAATGCATTAGATAATCAATCATCACAAAATGTAAAAGCATTTTTTGAAGAATTTTTTATTGTTTCGCAAGTAGTTCTTGATAATGATCATGATGGGTTGCAGAGCAGTGAATATCCGGGACTATCGCTCTTTGTTGAGCATGCGCAAGGCAACAAATGCCCGCGATGCTGGCGATGGGATACCACTAACAATCCTGATCATTTATGTTCACGGTGTGAAAAAATAGTGCAATAGGAGAAGCGATGTATAGAGTGGGAGTAGTGATGGCGGTGCTGTTACCATGGTCTGCAATCAATGGCTATGACGTCAAAGATCTTCAGCTATCAGTAAAAGAATTTTTACATTCAATTGAGAAGGCTGATCGCCAAGCTCATATTGGTGTTGAGCTCATCTCATTAGATCAAAAGACCGTCATTTATCAAAAAAATGCCTATCATCTTTTTACCCCAGCCAGTGTTACTAAATTATTTACTGGTGCATTAGCATTAAAAACATTGGGCCCTGATTATCAATTTGAGACTACGCTGATGATGGATGGTTCTAAGAAGGGCTCAACTTTGAACGGATCTTTATACCTAAAAGGATCGGGGGATCCTTCGCTAACGGTAGTTGATCTTGAAAAACTTATTGCCAGTGTAGCGCGTGCGGGCATTAAAACTATCAAGGGATCAGTGCATATTGATGTTTCAACCTTCGATGATGCGCTCTTTGCCGCTGGTTATTTTTTAGATGACTTGGAAGAATCCTGGAATAGTCCCGTCAGTGCTCTCATGGTCAATCGTAAACCGGTCATTGCCGAAGCAAATCGCTATGCATCATGGCTTTGCCATAAAAGAATAGCCTGTAATACTCAAGAACTAATCACCTCATTATTGAAAAAAGAAGGTATTGCCCTGAATGGCACCGTGAGTATTGCCGAAGTGCCCGTGAAAGCAAAAGTAGTGGCGCGTCATGTTTCGGAGCCGCTTGCAATGTTGCTTAAACAAATGGAAAAATCTTCTGATAATTTGTATGCCGATGCCTTCTTTAAAAAAATTGCTTCGGTGCGTTTTGGTGTGCCCGGAACTTGGCAGAAGGGGTCACAAGCCCTTAAAAGTTTTCTCTATGAAGATCTGGGTATTAGCCCAAGTGCTATTATCATTGAAGATGGGTCGGGTCGATCCCGCTATAATGCCATTGCGCCTCATCATGTAGTGAGCTTACTGCGCTGGATAGCCCATCAGCCTTATTTTAATACTTTCTTAGAAAGCTTGCCGCTATCAGCGGTTGATGGAACGCTCAAAGAGCGCATGCTTGAAATTCCTATGATGGTACGAGCAAAAACAGGGACCTTGCCGGGAGTCAGTGCCTTGGCAGGGTACGTTACTGACGGCGAGAAAAATATCATGGCCTTTTGTGCTTTTACTAATGGCTTTATACCGCCACTATCAATGCCCGGAACCTTGGCAACCAAGTGCTCTAAGCAAGAAGGGGTCAACTTTAAAGTTGATTTTGAAGATGAGTTCTGCAAACTCTTGGTGCTAGCAAATAATGGGTAGCACCAACTTATCAATCTTTAATATAAAGGGCAGTATCAATATGAACAGGATCGGTTTCTTTATTTTGCCTTCTTGTTTTGAGTAATGCTTTTATGACTATTTGTTGATGCGCATCGAGGACTACTTTTGCATTTATGCATTTTTTATCTTCAGGTACTGGGTATATATGGACTGAATGATTGCATTTTGGAGTGGTGACTGCTGTTAAAATGTGATCATTTGGACGATTTAATGTACAAAGAATCATGCTGATAAAATGATTTTTATAGGTAGCAATTCCTAAAATTTGTCTTTCTTGAAATCGTAAGTGTCGCAAAGGAATGCCGATACCCATCACCAATTGGTGGGTAACATCATTAACAGACATTAGAGAAAATTCATTGTTCAGAGGAAAATACATAAGCCGCATATGATGATCATTGGGCAGGGCAAGACAATCATGCAAAGGAATTTTTTTTGTTTCATCTTTTTTCATTGCATTGATGGATAATGAAGTTACTAAAATGATTATCGCAAAAAGTAATTTCTTCATGATTAATCTTTCCAACAGTTATATCAATATTTTCCGAGGGCTGTGTCCGATAA
>Ga0364919_10174_pt1 | contig 29441 bp, 37 predicted proteins | sample SorcelJu500001C7_2_FD_206953 | JGI IMG/M metagenome (GOLD analysis project Ga0364919, IMG submission 206953) | Enriched cells from Trout Bog Lake Hypolimnion, Wisconsin, USA - BchlTB.June20.5000.01.C7 | ecosystem: Environmental > Aquatic > Freshwater > Lake > Hypolimnion/Profundal zone | place... | reverse complement strand
GGATTTCGGTTCGCAATACACCCAGGTCATCGCGCGCCGCGTTCGCGAGTGCCAGGTCTATTCCCAGATTGTCAAATTCGATACGCCCGCCGCTGAAATCAAAAAGCTCGGTGCCCGAGGCATTATCCTGTCCGGCGGCCCGGCGAGCGTTTATTCCAAGAACGCCCCGCAAATCGACAAGGCCATTTTCAAGCTCGGCCTGCCCGTACTCGGCATCTGCTACGGCATGCAGCTCATGGGTTATCACCTCGGCGGCAAGGTCGAGCATTCCGAGCGCCGCGAATACGGCGCCGGCACCCTGCTCGTCAAAAAATCGTGCGACCTTTTCCACGGCCTTCCGGGGTCGCTCGACATCTGGAACAGCCACGGAGACAAACTCACCAAAATGCCCCGCGGATTCCAGGCGGTCGGTCATACGGACAACTCGCCATTTGCCGCCATTGAGGAACCGGGGAAAAAATTCTACGGCCTGCAGTTTCATCCCGAAGTCGTCCACACGCCGCGCGGCAAGGAGATCATCCAGAATTTCGTTTATCACATCTGCGGCTGCAAAAAGGACTGGACGATGGGCTCGTTCATCGACCAGACCTGCGAGGAAATCCGCCAGCAGGTCGGCGACGATCATGTCGTGCTCGGTCTGAGCGGCGGCGTGGATTCAAGCGTCGCGGCCGCGCTTCTGCACAAGGCCATCGGCGACCAGCTCACCTGCATCTTTGTCAACAACGGCGTGCTCCGGCTCAATGAAGCCGAAGCGGTGCGCCGGATTTTCGGCGAGAATTTTCATATCAAACTGAAATACGTCGATGCCACCCAACGCTTCCTCACCAAGCTCAAAGGAATCACCGATCCCGAACGGAAACGGAAGATCATCGGCAATGAATTCATCCGCGTGTTCGACGATGCGGTTACGGAACTGACAAAACAATCAAAGTCCGGCGCGAAATTCAGATTCCTCGCCCAGGGAACCCTTTATCCCGACGTGATCGAGAGCGTCAGTATTTCCGGCAACCCGGCGGCCCTCATTAAATCGCATCACAACGTCGGCGGGCTCCCGAAAAAAATGAAGCTCAAGCTTGTCGAGCCGCTGCGCCAGTTGTTCAAGGACGAGGTGCGCCTGGTCGGCCAGCAGCTTGGACTGCCGCACGAAATCGTCCATCGCCAGCCGTTCCCGGGCCCCGGCCTTGCCGTGCGCATCCTGGGCGACGTCACCCGCGAACGTTTGAGAATCCTGCGCGACGCGGACGCCATCGTGGTCGGCGAAATGAAAACGGGGAAATGGTATTACAAGGTCTGGCAATCGTTCGCGGTGCTGCTGCCGGTTCGCAGCGTTGGCGTCATGGGCGACGAGCGCACCTACGAAAACACCATTGCATTGAGGATTGTCGGGAGCCAGGACGGCATGACCGCCGACTGGGTGCGGCTTCCCTACGATTTGCTGGCAAAAATTTCCACCCGCATCATCAATGAGGTCAAGGGTGTAAACCGCGTCTGTTACGACGTAAGCAGCAAACCGCCGGCAACCATCGAGTGGGAGTGAGAAGAAAACTTTCCGATGGGCACAATCTGTGCGATATAACCGCGATTCATGGACCACATCGTCATCGAACAAGCTACGATTGAGGATTTACCCCGGCTTACGGATCTCCTCACGGACTTGTTTTCTCTTGAAGAGGATTTCAAGCCCGACCGCGCCAAGCAAATGCGCGGGCTTCGCCTGATTCTCGAACAGCCGAGCCGCGGACGCATTTTTGTGATGAAGCTCGACGGAACGATTGTCGGCATGATCAACCTGCTGTTTACCATCAGCACGGCAGAAGGCGGTTTTGTGATCCTGCTTGAGGATCTGGTGGTTCATCGGGATTATCGCAACCACGGTTTTGGCGGCAAACTGCTGCAGCATGCGATCGATTATGCGACCCAGAAGGGATTCGTGCGCATCACGCTGCTGACCGACCGCCTCATCGAAAATTCCCAGCGCTTTTTCAAGAAACACGGATTCGCTGTTTCCAGCATGATCCCGATGCGGCTTGTTTTTTCAACGCAGGAACCCCCTCCCACCGCGTGACCTACGTCGATCTCGGATTTGCCCGCGTGGATACCGACCGCAAACGCAGACGCGGTTTCCCCGAGGTGATTTACTGCGAGGGCAAAACGCCCGCCGACGTGGCCGCCATCGCGAAGACGATCCTGGAACAGGACGGTGTCATGCTCGGAACCCGGGCCAGCCGGGAGCATTTTGACGCGGTGGCAAGGGAGTTGCCCGAGGCCAAATACCACGCCCGCGGCAGATGCATTACCATTGAAAAAACACCGCTGCCGAAGAATACCGGAAAGATCGGCGTCCTGTGCGCCGGCACCTCTGATCTGCCGGTTGCCGAGGAAGCGGTCATTACCCTTGAGATTTTTGGCAATCATGTGGAAAAGATCTTCGATGTCGGCGTCGCTGGAATCCACCGCCTGATCTCGGAGCGCGACCGGCTTGAAGCTTGCAATGTCCTCGTCGTGATCGCCGGCATGGAAGGAGCGCTTCCCAGCGCGGTGGCGGGTCTGGTCAGCAAACCGATCATCGCCGTTCCCACCAGCATCGGCTACGGCGCAAGTTTCGGCGGACTCGCAGCGCTTCTTGGCATGCTGAACAGTTGCGGCAGCGGGGTTACCGTGGTCAACATCGACAACGGATTCGGCGCCGCCTACGCCGCCGCCACCATCAACCGCCTTCTCCAGACGGCTCCCGATACTGGACCGTCTGCTGGAAATTAAGGCTCCCGAAAGTGGAGGGATCGACTATGGCTGGCGATGCGGAGACGGGAGAAAACAGGAAACGGGGCAAGGTGCGAAAAACCCGAGCCTTCTGTGCCCGTTGCAAGCACCAACAGTCGTTCGAGATGATAACTATCAATCACCGGCTGCATTTCCTGCTCACGATCCTGACCGGGGGCTTGTGGGGAATCAGCTGGCTGGCCCATACTCTCGGCATGACGGCCCGCCCATGGCGCTGTAAGCATTGCGGCTGGCAAAAACCGGAGTCCAGGGAATAGCTGTAGCGACAGCCTCCTGTGACCGTCGATCGAAAATCCAACCGGCGCAGCCGCCAGTCTCCTCCAATTTTGCAGCCACAACACAGGCCCCGACGGTCACAGACCGACGCTACAATTTTTTGCAATGGTAAACCCGGGACAGCCGATCCCGTTCGAGGCGCAGCAAAAAGTTCGAGAGCGCCCAACCCAACGCCTTCACCAGCACCGCGCGAACTTCACTCCGTGAAACTTTGACGCGTTCGCTGTTCTCAAGCGGCGGCTTTTCGCGCAACAGAATCAAGGTCCGCATGCCAAGATGCCACGGCAGAATGCAGGCGTATCGAAGTCGCCAATTTGAAATCGCACGAACATAGCGGTAGGCCGCGTCAAGATGGTTCACCGCCTGCGCGAGCCACGATTCAAAAACCGCGCGACCAAGTTGCGGCGTCCGGTGGATCGCATCCAGATCCAGACCGAATTCAGCCAGCGGCAGATAGCAGCGCCCGGCCTTCAAATCCGCCGGCAGATCACGCAAAATGTTTACCAACTGCAGGCCCTTGCCGAAATTGACCCCGAGCGTCCGCATGTCGATTTCGCTTAATTTTGTAAAGCCAGGCAGATGCCGGAAGCAAAGGCGCGTCCAGAATTCGCCCACGCATCCCGCGACCAGATAGGTGTATTCATCGAGTTCGGCCGGGGTTTGCAGCGCGACGGTCCCCTCCCCTTTTCCGAAGCGCAGCAAGTCGAGTTCCTGGCCGCGTGTAATTTTCCGGAGCACATCCAGAATATCAGCCCGATCGAGCACCGGCATCGTCTCCAGCCAGTCCAACACTTCCCCGAACCTGGAAATCAACTCCCGCTCGGCGGCGTCCGCGGGCACGATTTCCTTCTTTAAAAGTTCAAGCCCCGGCTTGTCGGCTCCGGTGCTCGATCATGCCCTGCACCGCGTGAAGCTGTCGCAATCTCACCTCCACAGGCGCCTCGGTGGAATCGGCAATCGTGTCCGCCGCGCGTGCGAGGAGATAGCCCAGCCCGACCGGCTCGCGAAGCTTGCACGGCAGCGCCTTGATGGTGAGATAAAACGAGCGTGATACCGAAGCCAGAAGCGCGCCGCCTGGGGTCGTGGAGCTCATTGCGCCGATCCTACAGCTTTCAAGTCGATTCGACCCGCCGAAAAATTGCCCAGCCCCATCACCTCCGCCGCCTCCAGGTAGGAGGCGTATTTTTCCGTCTCCGGCAACTTGGCCTCCTTCCGCCATTTCGCAATCTCGCGCAGTGCCGTGGCATCAATCGCCACCGGATCTTTGCCCGCGTAAATGGTGTTGAAATGAACCGAATAATTCGGCTCGCCCCCCTGTTCGCCCGCGTATTGCGCAATCAGCCCGTCCATGATGGTCAGCACGACCTTTTTGGAAATCCGCGGCTCCGCGTAAAGATCGGCAATGGCCGTGCTCCCGGCCCCGGGCTCGGCAATATAACGCCGCCAGTTGTCGAGGTTCGGAACGGTGATGTTATATAGACTGCCAGCGATTCCGCAGCTTTCGGAGACATGCATCGTGGGGACATTGATGATTTTTGTCACCTCGCTGCTCATGATTTTGCAGAGGTGACTTTCACTGCTCACCTGTTCCGGATCGCGCACCAGTTTCCCTTCCTTTGCGACCCCGAACTTTGAAAATTTAACATCGCCCCAGATCAGCTTCCCAAGAAACGGCGAAATAATAACCGCCGCCGCATCGTAGTCGGACACGGACTCAATGCTCCGCACCTGGTAGTCCTCCCCGGATTTTTCATAACCGGCCGCCCTCATATCTGCGCGATCCCAGACAATGATGTTTGAAGCCGTCACGCCGGCCCGTTCGAGTCCCGCCGCGATCGCATCGACCAAAGGCTTGTGGACGGCAAAATAACGCCCGCCGGTGGCCGAGATTTTTATCCCGACCCGATCCCCGGGTTTGACAAGCGACTTCCAGGCACTGTCAACATCGGGCTTCCCGGTGACCGCCACCACCAGCTCGTCCACCATTCTCCGGATCACACCCGGGTTGGTTTGATAATTTTCAAGCGCCACGCTGTTTCGCGCGAAATAGACGGTTGACCGCGCAGGGGCAGCAGCGGGCGCTTCCGGCTCGACAGCACAAGAGACGCTGCACAAGCAGGCAAAAATCAGGGAGCTAAAAAATAAACGCAACACAAGGCGGAACTATTCAGGCAGCAACGCCGCGTGTCAATCCACAGGGAAAAAGTTAGAACGGCTCAATTTTGATTCTTTGTAGAGGCCGTCTGTTCTCAGCTGCCTCCATTGTTGTATGTTTGGCGTTGCGCGCTTTGGGTTTTCGACAGGCGGCTGGGAATGGACCGCCTCCACAATTTTCTAAAGCCCGAGCGAACGGAGGAGCGGACGATTGATCCCGCCAGTGACGGCCAGCCGGTGATCATACTGCCATCTCCGGATCGCGGCACGGCTGGACGGTCCGAGAATCCCGTCAATAGGTCCGTGATAATAACCACGCCGTCTCAAGGCAGTCTGCACGTCGTACGCCACAGAATAGCTGTATACCGGATAAACCGGCACCGGGGCGACAACCACAGGACGATAATAGCCGGGATGATACCCGGGCCGGTACCAATACTGGGCCTCCGCGCGGGTTCCGGAAAAAAGAAGCAACCCCGCCACCGCCACAAAAAGAATATTGAATTTTTTCATGTCAGGAATACAGACGTCTAAACGACCGGTTTTGTTCAATCAAATGAGAGGAGGGATTTGAAATGACGAAATGAAGCCGCTCAGAAAGTATGAATAAACAACCCCGACCTCAGTTTCGGTTCAAACCAGGTGCTCTTCGGCGGCATGATTTGATCGGCGTCGGCAATATCCATGAGTTGCTCGACCGTCGTTGGAGCCATTGAAAACGCGACCGCCCCGCGACCGGAATCGACACGCCCCTGCAATTCTTCTGTGCCCCGGATCCCACCGACGAAATCAATGCGCTGGCTCGTGCGCGGATCGTCAATGCCAAGAACCGGCGACAGAAGACGATCCTGCAGGACACTCACATCGAGCCGCGAAACAGGATCGGCCTTTGGATCTTCCTGCCAGTTCAGACCATACCATTTTCCGGCCAAATACATGCTGACAGAACCGTTTTTTGCCGGAGAAGGAGATGCATTTTCCGTGACTGAAAAACGGCTGCCGACAGCAGCGAGAAATTCATCGGCGGATTTTCCGTTAAGATCGCGGACACAGCGGTTGTAGGGGAGGATCCGCAATTGACTCGCCGGGAACAGCACCGAGAGAAACCAGTTGTAATCCTCGTTGCCGGTATGGTGCGGATTCGCCGCGCGACGCTCGCGCCCGACGCGCACGGCGCTTGCCGTCCGGTGATGTCCGTCCGCCACATAGGAAACGGGCACCTCCTGAAAAGCGCGCACGAATGATTCGCCGCCGGGAATCCTCCAGACCGTGTGACCGATGCCATCCGGAGCCGTGAAATCGTAAAGCGGCGCCTGTTTCTTAACCCCGTCCACCAGCGTGTTGATCGAAGCTTGATCCCGGTAGGTGAGAAAAACCGGGCCGGTATCCGCGCTCAGAGTATCGATCAGGCGTGTCCGGTCGTCCTCCTTGTCGCGCCGGGTTTTCTCATGTTTTTTGATGAGGTTATTTTCGTAATCTTCGATATGGCACACCCCCACAAGGCCGGTTTGGGCGTGAGAACCCATGCGCTGCTCATAAAGATAAAGGCAGGGCCCGGTTTCGCGGATCAGCACCCCGGATTTTTGAAGCCCGAGAAAATTGGACAAGGCTTTCGCATAAACTTCCGGCGAATAGGGATCTGTCTCAGGCGGCAAATCGATTTCCGCGCGATCCACGTGAAGCAGGCTGTGCGGATTGTCCTTGCACAGCGCGGCGGATTCATTGCGATCAACCACATCGTACGGAACGCACGCAACGAGATGGACAAGATCCTGGGCGGGACGGAGTCCCTGAAAAGCGCGAATTTGTAACATAAGGAAAGCGGAACAGCGTAGCAGTCCCCCGAAATACTGGCAAGAGTCGCGGAGGGCCGCCGTTGAATCCGGGTGATTAAAAGTGGTACCGAAACAGGGCAAATCGCGCATTTGAAACACGACTCCTAATCGTAATCATTATCCTAATCGAACAACGGCCCGTCAGAAAGATTAGGATTATGATAATGATTACGATTAGGAAAAAGACGTCTGAAACCACTTTTATTACAACCGCTGAATCCCGGAAAAAAACGTCGTCCAGCAAAGAAAACTTGCAGCCCTGTTGCGGCGTGCTACACATTGACGCCTCACCTCTTCAAAAGCTCGGGTGGTGAAATGGCAGACACGTACGTTTGAGGGGCGTATGCCGTAAGGCATGGGGGTTCAAGTCCCCCCCCGAGCACTTGTATTTATAAGGGCTTCAGGTCGACTGCCCTATAAACGTAGCAAAAACGTAGCATCAAAAATTACCGCTCATTCCTGCGCTTCCAGGCATCGAGTAAAAGAAGCAGAATTAGCAGCCTGGCAAATTGGCCGCTTGCCTTTGGCAACTGGCGCTCGATCCAGACCAGGTCGCGCGAGCTGAGCCGGTGACCGGTGATTCTTTCGGCGAGGGAGATTTTATTCTTCGGGTTCGAGCGTGATTTCATGGGTTCGCATTTTATTTTGGTTTCGACTCCGCAGGGCCCGCGATTCTGAGACCGCCCGAAGAATTCCGCACAGATCCCACAAAACTGCCTTTAAATGCGCCTGGATGCATTTCGCGTGTAGAATGACCTGGGATGAACGCGAGAGCATGGTGATTATCTCAATACCCGAGATCCGCGATTACGATATTGCCCTTGGAATCGCGCATCATGTTTTTGTGGTCATAATCTGCCGTGAAAAGTTTGAGCGTTTCCTTGAACATCCGGCTCACGGCTCTTTCCTCCCGATTGAATCGCACGCGGCGCATCGGCCGATAGCGCGGCATGATCACCACGCCGGTATCTAGGCTCCGGTAGAGAAGGCGCGGTAGGTAGCGCTTCAAATGCAAAAAACTGTCGTCGGAACAGATCCGCTCGATGGTCTCGATTTCTTTCCTCGCGTGGACCAGCGGATTTTTCCACGCTGGATCAGCCGGATCCGGATGGTATTCTTTTGGGATCTTCACCACGGCCTCGCGGCGCTGACCCAGGTAAAAGACATGCCGGAAATTGCCGTCGGCAACGTGGCGAAGTTTTATTCCGAGCGTCTGGAATTCTGCGACGGTGCGAGGATTGCCGGCGACGATGATATCAATGGCGACTTGAAGCGAATGCATGGCATTCGAAGCGCGGATGTCAAAGCGACATATCAGGCCGGGAAAACGATGGTCAGAATTCCGTCACTGCAGCCCCCGGTGCGCGGGTTGGCTGGAATCCCCAGGGCGACCGCCAAAGCAATGCTCCCCTCACCGATTTTATCACGCGGACCAATGTCGGCGAAGATCGCACGGACGATGCTTTGATTGCGCAGGTTGATCACCAGCGCCTGGGCCCCGAGTTTAGGAGCTGATGGCAATCCACCTGGAAGAACTATGTATGGCACCCTTTCAGAATCGATGTAACGGCGCGGATCCCCGAGCGCGAACTGCGGATTTTCCAGCGCTGTCGTTGAAACATAGAACCCGGGGGCCAGATCGTTGGGGCCTTGGATGATCGGATTGCCGTCCATTTTTCCGTTGTCTGTCGCAATCCCCCACCATTTTCCAGGGCTGCCGGCATCAGCCAGATAATCGAGGCCATCGAGGCCAGGGCTTCCCTTGGGATGGTAGGCGCGCGGGGAGCCGTCGGCATCGACCTGGAGACCGCATTCGTACACCAGGGCACCGGTTCCGGTGATTCGCACAACGGTTGAACCGTATGTTTTGAGCGGCATCATTGTGCCGGCCTCCGATCTTCATCGAATGAAGCTTGGCCAAATTCATGCACCCCTTCAAAGATCGCAAAAATATCTCCCGAAGGAACCTGCAGCCATTCCATCGCCTCACGCAAAAGTGAATCGCATGTAACTTTATCCAAGGCCGCCACTACCCAGGAGCCTTGTGAATTTAGAATCTGCAGCGTGTTGCGATAGGCAGCGTCATGCAATGCAGCTGCCGGCCAATAGGTGCCGAATGGAGGCAATGCATTCCAGCTTCCCCTGGGTGTGGACGCACCATCAGTTTCTGCACCGCTCGGAATTCGAAGCTGGACGCCAGCCTTTGAATTATAAAGCAGGTCATCGAGGAAAACGAAATTCCGGCCATCCCAGGTGGAAACCCAGGCTGGAAGATTACGAAATCCCCATGTGCTTTGACCGAGCATAATGCGTTATTTTTTAAGCGGCGCCGGCAGCCGGTAGTAAACAGTCTGAGAAATGCCAACATTTGCGGGCCCCCATTGCACACCTTCGCTAAAGGTCACATGATCCACCCGGAGTCGGAAATTTCTATCGATCGCACTGCCAGCACATCCGGTTGTGTAAACCGAGACGACGGCAAGCAACGTTGTGTAAAGCAAGCGGCGCATCTGGATGTCGCTATGGGCTTGTAGAAGCTGGCGAAGGACTCATCGGCAAGGTTGCAGCTGCAAGCGCCGGTGCAATCTGGGCGGCCGTGTTGATTTTTTGAATATCAGCCACAGATATTTTGTTCATCGGATGAACAAAGGTGGCCACCACGGTATTGAGCGCCTGGGTGCCAGTGGCATTTTGTGTGACCGTAATCGGAACGGTTTTTCCGACGATCGGATTCAACTGGTTTTCCCAGGAGAAGAGTGCGTTCTGCACCGCCTCCCCTGCAGCTGCATTGCCATAAATGGTAGCCGCAACAGGCAAAAGTGCATTTACGATGGATTCAGAGGTACCAATGATGGCACTTGTTTTGGCCTGCTGAGCTGGTGATTGATTGGCACAACCTATGAGGTGCATGCAGGAGAAAGCGCCAATGGCGCACAGGCTTAAAATAACGAGCGATGATTTGATTTTTGTTTTCATGATTCGATTTTTGGAAGTGGCGATTGCTTGAGGTAAGCGGCGGCCGCCATGATACCGCCGCTTAAGAAAATGATTCCGACCGCCTGCAGGTTCAGATCCGGGACGTTTACCCCAACCGATTTTGCGCCGGCCATTCCGAGCCAGGAGACAAGCGCGGTCGCTCCGCCGCCGATAAACCCGCTCACCAGGCCGTAGAGCCACAAAAGTGCCGTGCGCACGAGCTGTTGTCTGGTTTCCTCACTCATCTATGGCGAGGGCTTGTCAATTGCGATACCGCTGCGCCTGGGCCCGGCGAAACCATTTGGATCGAACCAGTCCGTAAAGCGAAATCAGGCCAATCAGCAGCGCCACAACGCCGCCGGCGATCCGGATGATGAGGTCGAGCTGAACGAGAAAGGTGATGGCGGAAGCTGAAAGAGAGGAGCCCATGCCGATCATCCCGGTGGCAACCGGATTTCTTTCTGAAATTTGAGCCAAAAACCTCATGCCAGAAATGGCGTGTCAAACTAGGGATTGTGGATGTAGTAAATTCCCGTCTTACCTGGATTCGGGAAACTAAAAGTACCGGTAGTTTCGGCGGCATAAACGCCCTCATATCCAGTTGAGGTGGACTTCAAGTCAGCATACACAAAGAAGCCAGTATTTAAAGTCCCCGTCACTGTCCACGCCACGCCGTTTGTGCTGGTAGCCAAGCAGGTTTTGGCCGAGATTGGAGTTCCATTCGTGCCACTTCTAAATATCGTTGACCATGTTCCGCTTGTGGCGATAACCGCTCCAGGTTTGCAAGTCAGGTAGTTGGTTAGACCAGTCATCGCGGTTCCTGTCGTCCAGCTTGATCCGGCAGAATCATTGGCCTGATAGAGCGTAGGGCCTTCCCTCACAATCGCGTAAAGAGTTGATCCCGAAGTCAAGAGCTGCATCTCGGTGGCATTACTTTGTATCGTTTGAAATGCACTGAATGTTTTACATCCATCCGTGCTTCGGAAAAAGCCAGCGGTAGAAGCTCCTGTTCCGCCCGTTAGCCAGCAATAGGCCGGAACCAATATGCTTCCATCTGGCGCCTTGCAGGGGTTTCCCGCCGAGTAACTAAAGTCATATCCTGCCGGAAACTCCATCTCCGGTTGTAGATTTAGTGTAGTGCCATTCCATGTTCCCCAACGATAATACATTTTAGTCACATTACCACCCCCACTAGGCCATGTGTCGTTGCGTGTGACCAAAATAAAATAGTCGCTTCCGGAAACATTTAAAATTCCGCCACTTCCTCGATTACCGGGTCTGGTGGAGCTTTTAGTGCCGATTAATTGCGCGGCGCTCCATGAGGTGCTCCCCGAGTATAGGTAACGCATTTGTGCGGTTGCGCGGTTCGAAGCGTGGTAATAAGGATCGTCCGTGTAATAGCACATCTTCGTCAAACCATCCGGCGAATAACAAAAATAAGGGAATGCGTCATACCGGCCCTGACTAATTACCGTTGTTGTGCTGCTGCTTATTGCCTGCAAAAACCCGTTCGCGTAAATATAAGGATTTGAGATTTCGCGAAGGTGCACATAACTGCCTGCAAAAAGTTTAGCCCCAAAAGAATTTGCAGAACCCTGAGCCCAGTTAAGCGACATCAACTGCGCGGGCCAACTAGCTGTCGAAATAACTCCAAGCAACCGAATGTCGCCTTTGGTGACGCCGGCGCCCGACATCCATCCGTTTACAGTGGTTAAATCAATTGGTTGATAATAGTACAAATAATTCATCGCGCCCCCCGTAGTAGCCTCAATATATTGGTCAACAGAAATAAAGTCCGTGGATACGGGGAGTGAGAACTGGTAGCTAAATCCACCCGTTGAGCCATCCTGAGACCAGCATTTAAATTTACAGTCCAAAAAGTAAAACGTATTTGGTTTTAACCACGGGGAAAGCTCTGCATCCGGCGTCAACGTGGAAGTGTTGGCGCGGGTTTCATCAAGGGTCTTTACGCACCATTGATCATCTTTCTCGGACTCAATAATTTGAGACTGAGTCGAAAAATAAGCTGCAGCACTACTAGGCAGGGTCTGACTCCCGGTCTGCGTTGGGTCATTCGTTATTGTTTGATAGCCAGCGACCGCCCCTACATCTGTCGGCGTCATTGAACCTGAGAGCGTGAGCGTTCCGCTACTGGCACTTAATCCCAAATGCCCGACGTTAGTTGTGCCAGTGGTCAAAGTGCCCGCATATTTTATGGGGGTTGTACCGCTCCACAAAATATTCCCTGTGGCAAGATCTACCTGGAGATTCGCAATTCCAGACGCCTGGAGATGCACCGTTAGCCCAGCCAGAATCGCGAATATTAAAACTTTTAAGCAATTGATACCCATTTTTTATTGTTGGTTTCAGCGTTGTAATCGACCGGTGAGATTTCATTCGCCGCGGCGGCTCCCGCTTCGAGCATGAATGACCGCAGTCCCCCATTGATCGTGAAATCGGCTCGTGTGCCGACGGGCAGAGGTACAGTGGCCAAGCCATCGAGGTTGGTTGCCCCGCCTCCGATCAGACCTGTGATTGCCGAGAACCATAGCGGACCGGCAAAAGTCAAGGACGGGGCCTCACTTCCCCCCACTTGGAAAAGCGAATTGAGAATAGTGATAGCGAAGGGTTCACATAAAGTCGGCGCTTGAGCTCCATTTGCCCATGCTAATTGGCAACTATATATGATCGATGGGATGCCAGTCGCGAAATCGGCGGTAAGCGCATCGCTGGATATTAGGAGTCCACCCGCAAAGAGCCCGAGGACAGCCGCACCATCGGCCATGACCTGGGCCATTCCCATCAATTGAGCCACGATCGGACCGGTGAAATTATTTACCCTCTTGATGATGAGAGAGACGTAGGTTACGCCGTTTGGGTTAGCCGGCAGCCCCTGGCTGACCAATTGCACTAAAACCGGCACATTTGAATTGAGGGGAGCCGCAATAGTCGTCGAGCTTGAAAACAGTGGGCCATTGGTCAAAAGACCGGTATCAATATCGAGAGTGAACGTCACGACGAATCCGGCATGTCAACGGATTCGCCACTGCGTCAAGCAACCGGGAATGTGCCTGGCGCGAGAATGTTCACGCCGGTCTCCATCGCCGTGATGAACGCCTGGAGATTCGCGTATCGAGCGCCCCCAGCCGCAATAATATCCGCCGGCGCAATGGCGCTGCCATCCGGATTCTTCGAGTTGTTCAGAATTTTATTCAGCGAACCAATGATGTTTTTGTCGCGCTGAAGAAGGGCACCGAGAATCCGGTCGATATTATTCACGGCCTGCTGTGTTCCCGTGGGTGCCAGAGGAGTCGTTGATGTATCCATAATATTTATATTGTTTTGTCAGTTTAGTTTTTCTGTCGAGTGATTTTATCGTGAACCTTGTTTGTGATTGCCGCCGTCGCAGCATCCGGCGATTTGGCCCTGTTTTTCATGATCTGTTGAACTGCCGGGAAAGATTTGACGGGATGGGAGGTTATCCTGGGTGAAGCCAAAAGGGCAGATGTCAGGCGCTCCCACGCCATGCCTCCAGTTTTCCTCTGTACGACAAGCACGGCAATGTGTACGGGAAGAACAGTGAATGCTATTTGTAAAGTTCATTAGGTATCAGCAAAAGAGATTGAAACATCACCCACATTCAGAAAAGCAACCTCATCGTACTTAGCGGCACTAATTAATTCCAAGGTTTTACAATTAAAAGTATACCACCCAATTTGTGAGCCCGGTTGCGCTATTTGAACAGCCAGTGTATTGCCATAGGGACTGATAAAAATTGAGGCTAAGACATCTGTTGGTGACGAAAAATCAGCATTTGAACAATCCGGTTCCCACCAATAATTACGTGCATATTTCCCTATTGTCAGAACAGAGCTTAACGTCGGAAAAACAAAACTTCCATTTATACCATGATCAATTACTGAGTTTTGATATGTATTTCCGCCGCCCGGATCAGGTCTACAGGAATATCCAGTAAAACCAGAAACTACGATCGTTGCTTTTTTTCCTAAAAGGCAAGCACAACAGCCACAATGAAGTATTGCACCGGCAGATGAATAAGCTGTCACAGCATCATCGAGCATTATGCCCACCCTCCATCATCTGCCAAAATATAAAGTTTTTTTCCGTTACAGTCCTGAATTTGGGTCGGGGAGTAAGTTCTTGTGCCGATCTCAATTGTTCCAGTACCTCCAAGATTTATGTTACCGGTCGTAATAACGGTATCACCGCACTCAAGAGAACCAGCGCTGCCAAGCTCAATCGTGCCGCTTGCCCCCAGGTCCAGGTCACCGTCGGATAACGTGGTATCACCGCACTCAAGAGAGCCATCTACCCCCAGCTCGATGGTACCAGACGTGCCAAGATCCAGATCACCATTGGAAAGAGTTGTATCGCCACATTCAAGGGAACCGTCTGTCCCAAGTTCGATCGTGCCGGACGTTCCAAGGTCAAGGTCGCCATTCGAAAGGGTCGTGATATTTCCATCAGAATTAATCTCGATGGACGGCACGCTTACATCGATAACGATGGTATCGCCGGATTCTCCATCGGTGAGATTCAGGCTGTTTGCGTCCAAAACCGTGTCGCCATCGGTCGGAGAATAAATTTCGAACTGCGGCCCATCGGGCAAATTAATATCGAGAAAATTTCCTGCGTCATCTCCGATCGTGATATGACCGTCCTCTGATTCAACCCCAATGCCAATCGACCCGGTGTCTGAGGACATACTAAGGTCACCATTGGAAAGGGTCGTGGTATCGCCATCGGCCGTGATCTCAAAGGAAGGGATGCTTACATCGATGACAATCGTGTCACCAGTTGGTTTATCCTCGAGATTCAGGCTGTTTGCGTCCAAAACCGTGTCGCCCAGATCATCCGAGTAAATGTGCAGCTCCGGTTCATCCTCAAGATTCAGGTCGATGTAATTTCCTGTGCCGTCATCCAGCTTGAGATCCGGCCCATCGTCGTTGATCGCGATGTCGATATAGGCGTCGCCGGTCATATCGTTGATGTCTTTGGCCAGGATGATTTCGGGGTATGTCGTCCAATCGAGCTGGAGACCTTTCCCTTCAAACGAAAACGTCAGCCCGTCATTATCGGGAGTCGCTTCGTCACCAACTGTTAAAGAGAGCGAGCTTGTTTGGCTTCCATTCAAATTTCCGACAAGCATTGCAAATTTGTTGATCGGATCAGGCGCAACAACGGTCACATCACCCCCGAGAAGCGTTTTGTCATTAGTCACGAAATCTTCGGCGATGTTTGTGCCATCGCCAAAACAGACATCCCAAGCTGGATCATCTTCTGAGCCGAGGGGGTCCATTCCCCACGCTTCCCAGGGAGGTATCGCACCTCCGGCATGGTCCGGAAGGTTTAATTTGAGGACAGCATTTGAATCACCCAATTGCAGATTTCCGCTTGGGTATCCAACACTCTTATCCATGGTGATGCTTACCCCGAAATTATTCAGGATCTTGGCGATCTGCGCGAGCACCGGTCGCAGCTTGCGCACATCGATGCCTTTTTCTGGTACGTCAATAGTCATGGCGTCATGCGGTTGCCGTCAAAGCCAGCGCATTCACATACCGTGTCACGCGCTCCATGATATTCGCCATCTGCATCCCGTTATAGACCCAGGGATGAAGCTGAGAAGCTTCAGCGACCATCATTCCATTGAGCGTTTGAGTGTCGCCAAGAACATAGAGCGTCTCGAAAATGATAACGAATCGCTTCGGCGCATAGACAGGAATAGCCCCTGGTGTTGTAGTGTTGAAATAATCGAACTGCAAAAGAGACGGAACGTACAAAGGCGTCTCAGCAATCTTGTATTCGATATCGTAGAAAACGCCGTTGTCCTCCTGATTCGTTTTGCTCTGCCACCATTGATAATTGAACGCAAAATTCTCCCACTGTTGATGGGAGGAAGGGAGTTTTGCAAACCAGCGTTTAAACTTCACCAGGCCGCCCCCCAGATCCTCCGGGGTGCTTTCCTTGGCAAGAAAACCTCCACTCGGGCCGGGAGCCCCACGGACGCCGGGAACATAATTGCTTAGGAACTGAACAAATTCCTGGCTATAAACATACCTCCCCGGATCCTGGTCGAATGGTTGCTCAAATATTGCAGGACCGCATGGGAGGGCCAGGCGATAATCACCGTCATAAAATAAGCCGGTTGAATTACTCATTCGCTTTTTATTTCGATGTTTTTAAACACAGCATTTTCAACGGTCATTTGTGAGACCGTCATCTGTTTAATGGTCATGCTGTCATTCGCGGCCCCGGTCGCACCCGGACTGGTGGGCGTTTGTTCGGGCGCCCCATTTCCAGCATCCGGGTGATTGAGCGCTCCCATTTGTTTCTTTGCGAAGTCTGCAAGGGTTCCTTTGGCTGCACCAAACCGATCCGAAAACGATTCCTGGGGCCTTTCTCCGTCTTTATACGCCTTATGATCCAAACCTGTGCCATCAAGGACTTTAGTCTTCGTTCCTCCAAACCAGTCAGAAAATGTGTCACGGTTCGCTTCCTCTGCATGCTCTTTAGATTTATGCCGTGCATCGATTATGCGCGCGGCCCGATCGCGCTTGCGCTGCTCGGCTTTCTCTTGCTGCCTTTGCCTTGGCGTCTTGAGGTAATCGTCGATTTCCTGTTCTCGGAGCGCGATCTTTTCCTGTTTTTGGAGCTGTTTCGCGAGTTCCTTGTTTTGCTCCCGCATTGCCCTGGCAATCTGAGCTTCGAATTGCGCGCGTATTTGTACCTGCCTGGCAGCCTTAACATCGCCATTTTGCCGAAGCTCCATTTCCTGCGTTTGCGCTTTTGAGGCCGCCAGCTCGATCTCAGATCGGAATTTAAGCTCATCTTTTTGTTTTTCGAGATTATGCAAACGCTCCTCTTGCTCAGCATCATATTGAGAATCGTAATCCAGACTTTGCCGGTTCAGATCCATCAATTTTTTTGTGGCTTCGATTTCAGCCTCGATGCCGCGAAGCTCCTCATTTGAACCAAGGCCAAGTCCTGCCTTTGTACGGCGAGTTTTCTCAGCAATATTAGCTCTATCCTCGGCCATATCTTGAGCTGCGCTCTGTCCCCGATTTTTTGCGAGTGCAATTTCGAATGGCTTTTTGGAATCACCCACAGCATTAGCCAGACCGGCTTCCAGGGTCTCACGCTCGATATCAAGCATTTGCCGGCGCTTCTCCAAATCTGATCCATGCAAATTTGCTATTTTGCTCTCCATTTCGAGCTGCCGTTCTTTTTCTGCTCGTAAGCGCTTTGCCTCTTCCACTTCCAATTCTGCAGCCTTTACCGCGTTATCAGCTTTTGCGCGTCCCTCTTTAGGAGCTTCTTCGAGAGCAGCTTTCGCCGCCGAAAGCTTGGCCTCTGAGCTCAAGACATCGACATTGACTGCGGCTTTCTTGATTTCGAGAATTTTATTTTCAAGATCGATGGCACGATGCTGTGCTGCTTCCGTCTTATCTATTGTTTCAAGGGCATACGTCTTTTCACGCTCAAGCTGTTCAGCGCGTAATTTGTTTTGCTTGGGACCCGGTAACTTCGCCTCTCCGATTTTCTCAGTATATTCGGCCTCAATCTTTGCACGTTCGGCAGCGAGCTCACCAATTTTGAGACGCTTTTCGCTTAAATCTGCCGTTTCTTTTTCTTTTTTTGAAAGCTCAATCAGGGCATCCTTCTCTGCAATATTTGCCTCACCGATTTGCTTTATCCGCCGGTCCCCAGACTTGGCCGTTTCCACTCCGAAATTTGCAGCCAATTTAATAAGTGTGGTTGCATCTGGAGAAAGCAGATCTGAACTTGAAATCTTGGAAAGACTTTTACCAATTCCAGTACTAACATCTTTGAAAGGTGCAGTAAACCATGAGGAAGTTTGTTCCTTTAATTTCCCAACAAGATCACGTGTTTTTTTTAGCCGTTCTTCAATATCCGATGTTGATTCAAATTGGTAAGATGCATGTGGCTTGGTTAGTTCAAAAAGTTCATCATCGAGTTTTTTTGCTTCTACATAAGCCTCATGAAGTTTTTCAACAATAACTGCCCCTATCCCCAGTCCGGCAAGAGCGCCCAAAGGTATATGGAGGCTTCTTTCCAATCCTTCAAGGCTTGCCGAAAAAACATCTGCGCTGCTCGCCCCTGAAAGCATGGTTTTTGAAACATGGGACATTTGATTGGCAACCCTATGCGAGCTTGAAAGTAACCGTTCACCTCCTGCAGCCCCACGCTCCATTCCTCTGGCAATGCGGTTTCCACCCGCCTCGGCCTTGGTGGAAGATTGAGCCAGAATGGTATCCAGTTCCGCCGTATCGGCTCCAATATAGACAGATGCATCGGCCATTTTTTGAAAAGTCTAAAGTTTAGCCGCGACGCAGCGCTTTTCGCGCTTCGTAGCGGGCAGCTATCATGATGTTTTTTTTGAGGCGCATCCGGGCAATATATTCGGCTTGTTTACGTTCACTCAAAGGCAACGTGTCATCGGCATAATCCACAAAACTTGTGGCCAGAACATAGGATTTGCTGCCGTTATCAAAGCGTTGGATTCTACATGGCGCGTTTCTGTGCCTCGTTATCCATGAGGCCGTGATGTCATGCGACGCATCGTCTAGGCTGGCTTGGCTGCGAAGTCCACGAATGCCGCCGAGTTGCCGAGCCATCTGCGCCCATGCACCCTTGGCGAAGCCAACGAGCTTTTTCTTTTTGCCGATATACGTTTTGAGCGCCGAGGGATTGGTGACAATGAGAAGTTTCCCCTGATGGCTGGCAACGCGACCGCGGCTTTGTCGGGCGCTCTTATGAAGTGCACCCCCGTCAAAACGTCCCCAAGGCGCATTGAGTCGCATTCCCTTGCTCACGGTCGCCTCATAAATGCCCTGGCATCGTTTTAAATTTCCTGCCTGAAAATATTTCCAAAATGCAGTCGCCTGGGCTGGATTGATAGCGCGGATCATCCCGAAGATTTCACCAGGCGTCCCATAAACTTTTTTGATGTCAGACACAACAGCCGTCTCTCCAGCGTTTTTCGCATCGCTGCCACTTCCGTAAGGTTGCGTGCTTATCGCGCAACTTACGGCCGCCAGGCGAGCAGCACGCTGTACCATGTCCGGGATCACTCGCTGAAGCGCCGGCTGGATGCCTTTCAGCTTTGATTTCATTCCAAGTGCGTTGAATTTGCAGGTAATCACTTTTGACCCTTTAGGAAGTGCTGCAGATATTTACGTTTCAGGGCATCGGTTTTGCGATCCACGATCGCTGCCGTGGGATTTTTAAGCAGAATAATGCGCCGGATGTGCTGGTAAATGGACGGCAGAGGAAGATCGAGGATCCCGCCGCGTGGTACTGGCAATCCGTCCGCACCAATAGTTTCCTGAGGCCAGCCGTACGCCTCTGCGATGAATTCTATAATTACAGCCGTCGGGCTTGTCACCGGAACCGTCCCCGAGTTGCCACCTGTCGGTGCGTCAGCCAGCATTAGATCGACATAAGCTGCAATCGCTTCTTTTGCCTCGGAAAATTCTATTCCTGAAAAACTTCCCACGATTTCACGTCGGCGCCTGGTTGCAAGCGCTCGACGCGCGCGGGCGAGCGATGGTGATAAGCCGAAAGCGAAAGGCTCAATATAATAAGGCGAGAGTATCCAAAGGATCTGAGCTATATCCCGAGCCAAAATCGGGCCGCCGCAAATGAACGGGTTCTGAAGTTGTTGCAGGCGAATGTAATGCCGCAACGTCATTAGGTTTACTTCCACATCGCAAATACGTGTGGGAAGATTGAGAAATGCGAAATCACGCGATTCAGTAGTTGCGCGCGTGGTCGCGGCAAGCTCTTCGTTGAATCCGGGAATTTGGCTCAGGAACATCGGCTAAATGCCGGCCTGTGCCGACTAGGGATGATTGATATATTCGACCAGGTCGATGGAGACCTTGACCTCTTCGCCGGCCTTCGATGGGATGCCGACCTTCGTGATGATCACCCAGAAGGGCACTCCGCGGAAAGAAACCTGGAAATACATTCCCCGCGTAGGGATGGGAGTCGCCGAGGATGACAGTTGCAATGTGGCACTGCCCTTCACTTCCTGGTTGATGATCGCCTGCCTACCGAAGCCGCCCCCCATGCGGCCAAACTGGTCCGGGCTGCTGATTTGCTTCGTTTCCTCAGTCGGGTTGAAATCGTCGAAAATGTAATTGTTGCCGTTGATCGTGACGATCTGACCGCCGATGACGATACCGCCGTCATTGAAAATTCCATTCGTGACACTTACTGTGAGCGGCAGAATCGCGTAATCATTGCCATCTGCGTTCTCGGCCACAATGATCACATTGAACTGTCCGCCGGCTGTGGGGGTTCCGCTGATAACACCGGTTGCGGTGTTGAGTGCCAGGCCTGCCGGCAGCCCTTTTGCATCATAGGAGGTGGGTACTCCCGAAGCGGTGATCGTATAATTTGCGATTGCAACGCCCAGCGTAAGCGCCAGGGGATTGAGAGAAGAGGTGATAGCGGGCTTGGCCATGTTTGCGGGGGGATGTCAACGTATTAGCAATCCACGGAAGCCCAGGCGTCGCTCCGGATGCTCACCTTCACCTTTATGTGAAGTTCGCTAATGTCCTGGCCAAGCTCATCTTCGACTTTCAGGATGGTACCAGCTTCACTTACGACCGAAAGGGTATGGTAAGGCAAATTGGTAAGGTTGAATTTTCCCGCGATAGGCTGAACCAGGTATCGAACACAACCAATCACAGATTTGTGCAGCTCACCGTTTTTTTTGCGATTGGTGACCACTCTGAAAATTAGGATGCCATCCCAGGCATCGTGGACCGCTTTGCCCTTATAAATGGCATAATGTCCGGTGGCGGCTCCGAGCTGCATGATGACTTCCAGCCGCGGCGTTACGAGCTGAGCATTGCTGTCCAGGATATCAACCTGCACTTCGCGCGCGAGTCTCCACCAAGTTGTGACCGCCCCTTCGATCGCATCCTCGAGCTGAAAGAGTTCCTTTAATTTCATGGCTCAATCGTCAGGATCAACCGCACCCAATCATCGGCCGGGTCGCTCTCGATCTGGTGAATCACCAACTCGACGGTTTCAAGCGCTTCCCCCGGCCGCGAGACCTGCACATTCACCGAATCACGCATATTGACCGCGAGAGCTGAGAAATCGCTCCGGCTCATTTCGACAGACGGAGTGGCCATTATTTCGTATCCAGCCGTCACCTGCTTCATGTTCTTCGTGATCCCGGATGGAATGCACATCTTGGAACAGGTTGGCGAAATAATCGCGACCATGTCGGCTACATCGCCGTAAGCCGCCATCCCCTGGGACATCAGATCGGAAAGCTGGCTCATGCGTCTTTCCACTTCACATAGCCATCTTTGGGCGCGGATCCTTTTCCGGGCACCAGGCAGAGCGCAACCAGGTCGCGCGCTTTGGCGGGTGTGAGTAACTTGGGCACAACCAGATGAAACCCATCGCATGGCGTATAGCTCACATGCCGGTCAAAGAGCTTCTTAAAATTGTCGTCATCACCGGCAAGTTCCCGCGCCTTTAATTCCGCCTCCTCCGTGCCAGCCAATGCATATTTATCGGTGCCGGCACTTCCGAGGGTGGCGCCAACCACGGTGCATTCGTTGCCGGCCTCATCGGCATAAGGTCCGGCCCCTTGTTCAACGAGCTGCTTTTCAAGAGCTTTCAGCTCGATCAAAAGACCGGCGATTTTCAAGCGGAGTTCAAAACCCCGGGTGACCAGAGGTGACAGAATCGGTTCAGCTTTCTTTTTGGCCATGATAATTCCGGCGGTTTGTCAAAATCCAGACGTCTGGAAAAGAAAACGGCCCGGAGCGTTCATCCAGCGTTCCGGGCCAAAACAACCAGCCAAAAAGTTTATTGAGAACCTTTAATCAGTCCTTTCTGAACAAGAGCCGCTCGAATTTCATTGAGCAGGTTCGCCTCAGCATTCACATCGGTAAACTGAGAGGCGCCAGAAAGATTGGATCCGCTGAGTGAAATCGCCGAGCCACTCTTTGCCAGGGCAATCGCGTTTCCGGCCGTTCCACCTAGGAGAGCATTCAACGTCACAACCGCTGTGGCGCTGCCAGAAAATATCGCTGAAGCTGCGGTATTGCTCACCGTCGGCAAGCTATAGGTGATACCGGCGTTGGGAATCCAGGCATTGATGGCGTTGATCAAATTCGAAGCGGTACCAGCCGTTCCATTGACCAACACAAGATTGGTGCCAGAGGCCGGGACAGCGGCGGCAAAAACGTAGGTCTGGCCTCCGACTGAAACCGTATCGCCAGCCGCGCCTCCGGAGAGCGTACTGGCTCCCCATGTATTACCATTGGCGAAGCTTCCGGTAGTCGCGATACCGTTGCCCGCGGTGCCGGATGCGATCGCAGTGGCCACGATGGTATTGGAGCCGCCTAAAGCCGTGGCGCTAAGATTGCCTGTGCTCGCCGTGGTAAAATAATTCCATCCTTGCTGCGCGAAAATATTGGATGAATTATTAATCGCACCGGCGAACGCGTAAATCGTCTGTTGCGTATTAGCCCCGATCACTACCTGATTTGCGGTAGTGCCAGAAAGCGCGGTCACAAAGTTGTAAGTGCTACTGCCGAGCACTGCGGAATCACCAGCCGTGGGATTTGCGGCAAACGTGAGAGTGCCGGTCGCCCAGGTCAATGCTGCGGGCGCGGCAGAGAATGTAATGGAGCCTGTAGCCGAAGTAGTAGCCAGCGCGGTTTGAGCAATGCCGCTGCGTTGGGCACTCGGGACAGCGCCATTAAAGCCGACAAGGGATTGAGGCTGAAGCCCCAGGTGCAGGCCCGTCGCATTCTCGTACACATGCGAGTATTGCGCTTGCGCGGCGGTGATGGCCGCAAGGCTCAACATTAAAATAGCGAAATGCTTTTTCATTTTTTAATCGGGTTAGGATTTTGCCGCGGGAGCTGCGGAACCTTTATCTCCGGCGACGGGAGCGGAAGCTTTATTATTGGAGGGCTCATTTTCTTTTTCTTTGGACGCTGTTTTCGCTGCCGCTTTTTCCTTGGCCTTCGCAATCTCCTTTTTTTCGGCAGCGGTGAGAGGTTTGGAAAACCGCGCTTTGCGGGTAATGCCGGCATCGCTGGTCCACAATTCGACCTTGTGAAAATCAGGATGCTCGGTCTGGCCGCGCATTTTCAAAAATGTCTCACGCTGCACATTCAACGGAACTTCCGGGCCAGTGATGACTATCGGGGCCTGGTGACCGTGCCGGATGCCCGTTGTGATCGCGTAACGCATTTAAATAAGGGTTAAAAGTGGAGGTTTGAAAGGAAGTGATGCTATTGCGCTTGCGAGATAATCGGGGCAATCTGGGCAATATCACCAAGCCCGCTGCCGTAATTGCACTCGATGATGTGCGTCTCGACGTCGCCCTGGGCCGAACCGAATAGCCGATATTCCAGTGTCAGCCCGGTGGCTTCGTGGGTGGCCTGGCGGTAATCTACCATCACACTCTTCACGGCCTCGGTGGGCGGGATTGGCGAGAAGGCGGTGAGCAGCCCATAACGCAGCGCCGCAAACCCGGTGAGGTTCACGCCATTATTCGGCAGAACCGGGGCTTTGAAATAATCGAACCCGAGGATCCGGGGAATCTTGCCTTCACCGATCGGATTGCGATCACCGAACGCCATGGCATTCTTGATCGAGTTATCCTCGAGCAAATACATATCGACGGCCGTGTTTACCACGAGGCTGCGGCCTTCGTCGGGCCACTGCAGATCGGAAACAGCCTTGTTGATCGCCGCGAGGGTATTGCTGTCCATGCCGCTCGGATTGCCCGTGTAAGCGATGTTCGGGAAATTGGCCGGAGTGACCTGGCTAAAGATATCGGCAATGATGTCTTCCGCGAGCTGATTGGCTTTCGCGGCCAGGATCTCTTCGAGCTCAAGGATCGGCTGACGTGCGAGCTGGTAGGACGTGATGCCGAGCGCCTGGTATTTGCGCCGGTTGATCTGAATCGGCCGGGTTTGCAGTACGCCGTCGCCGGTCTTATAGCCGTCCGCATAAGCGAAATTCTGCGAAGCTGCCTGTTGCAGCGGAATGAAAGGCACCTGCACCTGGTCAGTTCCTGACAGTACCACATCGCGGTAAACAGTGGAGAAAGCTGACAGCGGAAGCAGCCGGCGCGCGAGCGCTTTGACGGCCGTGTTCAGAATCTTGTCGAGAAGCAGGCCGTTCGGGACCGTGATCGCGAAGAGGAATCCCGGTCGCGCCGGAGACAAGAGAGCCATGGAAGCCCATACCATCACAGCCGCAAAAGCGATGGCGCCATTGGGATTGGAATGGGCGAGCGGGGAAGCAAACGCGATGCCGATGAAAGCGAGGGCGAAAATCCCGAGGGCTGCAAAGCGGAGAAGAGTGGTTTTCATTTTTATTTCGTATTCGAGTTTTGTGAGATTTGAGAAATTGCGGATGTCAAACAGGCTGTCGGTTTATTCCCCTTTTTTGAGTTGTTCAGCGTAGGCCATGAGGGCCGTTTCATTTTTCGCGAAGAAGGCGGTTTTCGCGCGACCGGAGAGCTTGCTGTATTCGGCGTAGAGCGCTTCGCCGTTGCTCTTGGCCTGGGTTTCCGCTTCCACTTTTGCGGAATCGGTTTCAATACCGGTGATGCCGTGTTTGGCGGCATGTTCCTTGATCTTGGTGACGTTCCCTTCAGCAGTTTTCACAGCGCCTTCGAGCTTGTTGATCGTTTCGCCGGCAGTTTTCGCTTCGCCCTGCAGCTTGGAGATAGTTTCAGCGGCTGTTTTCGCTTCGCCCTGCAACTTCGTAATCGTCTCGGAGGCAGTTTTCGCTTCGCCTTCGAGCTTGGTGACTTTCCCCTCGGACTCGGTGAGCTTCGTTTGAAGATCTTCTGCGAGTTTGGATTTCGGCTCCAACTCAGCAATGCGCGCCTGCGCATCCGTGAGTTGGTCCTTGAGGGTTTTAGGAGGGTTACCGCTGGCACCTCCAGTATCAGCCATTGCAAAAAGTGCGAAAGTGGGAAGGAGTCCGAAAAGATTGCGTCTCATGATGAAATCACGCGTGTGTCAACGGGACGCGCGAGTTTTCAGAGATCAGAATTGCGCAATCGCGGCATCACGATCTTTGACAAGGCTATCTACCAGACCGGCATCGAGAGCTTTCTGGCCGATGAATGATTGTCCCTGCATGGTATCAATTGATACATCCGGCCGCTTGGAATTGACCGCCGCGCGGAACATTGTGCCAATATCGTTGATCGTCTGCTGGAAATGAGCTTTCTCATCATCCGTGAGAGTTTTCCATTGGGCGCCTGCAGCTTTGAGTTTTCCGTCTTTGATCGTCTCGATTTTGATGCCCATGTCCTCCAGCCGCCGCGATTGATCCAGTAGGGCAAGATAAACGCCAATGCTTCCCACCTGCGCGCTCGATGTGGCAAATACCTGGTCACACGCGCTGGCGAGCCAATAGGCGGCGCTGCAGCACTGGGCATCAGTGAACGCGAAAACATTTTTGCTATTGGACAGATCTGCAATTCTATCCGCCGTCTCAGGTACACCGGTGAGACTTCCGCCAGGTGAGTTGATGGCGAGCAGGACGTTCGAAATTTCGTTGTTTGACGCTGCCTGGGCAAGCGCCCGATCCACATCATTCAAATCCGTGGCGTCATAACACCAGGCTTCAAATGCGCTGAGGTGTTTGTCGATTGCGCCGTCGATATGGATGATGGCCGTATCCCCCTGGATTTCTAACAATCCGTCCGTCCGCTTTTTCATCGAGTCCGGACTTTGTTTGCGCAAATCAAATGAAGCAGCGAGGCCGGGGGGCAGGCTATCTCCATTCATAAGCCCGAGAAGCGCCATTTCAAAACCGATCCGCGCAGAATCTTCCAACAGGACCGGCTGGCAGAATAATTTGGTGAATAGACGTTCAAATCTCATTTCTCGTTTTCCTTCCGCTTGGCTTTATCGGCTTTGTCATCCTTTTCCTTTTGCCGTTTCTCTTTATTTGCCTTATCGGTTTCGTCCTCTTGCTCCTCTGGAGTCTTTGTACCATCGTCAGAGGCCCCAGGATCAGCGTCAGTGCCGGCAGGCGCATTATTGCCGACGCCAGGCATTCCGGCGCGCCACAGCGGCATGTTGTTCGACCAGCGCTCAATCAGCTTCGAGGCTGTCTTTGTATCGATCATAGATCCCTCTTCTTTTGCCATGACCAGGAATTGCATCGGTTCGCGGATCCACTGGCGCATGGTGCGTCTGTAATCTTTGCCGGCTGCCGCGCAATATTCGCGCAGGGTGAGCATCCCATTGGCGAGCATTTCAATGAGCAGCTTTCCATCGCGTCCGTTGTCGATTGTGACGCGCGGAGGCGTCTGCCAGTCGATACTCCAGTTGGGATCCTTGGGCTCCTGCAGCTTGCCGCTCGCAATGCGCGCCTGAAGATAGCGGTATGCGACCGGCGTACAAAAATGGTTCGCGCAGCCGTCGCTGGTGAGCTGAAAAAAGAGATCTGCACGGCTGAGGATGAAACGCGTGTTCGCGCTACCCATGTCCTCTTCGTAACAAAAGAAATTGTGCGGTACGTCCCAACCCGAGCAAACATCTCGCATGCGATCTTTCACGAATTCATTGAGCATCGGTGTCGGACTGTTGCTTGTGACCAACTTCACATCCGCCTCCTTATCGTCGAAATAGGCGATGCCGGCACCGCCTCCCCCCCACATCGATTCCATGGAGGCTGCGTACGCATCCGACGGCGGCGAGCCCGGATCAGCCTGGTTGATGGCAGCCTGTGTGATCTGGCCGAATGCTCCCCGTGTTTTCTTTTTGTTCACGCCCTTCATGACGAGGGCAATGAACCGGTGGACCTTTGCTGTTCGCGCATCGAGTCGCTGCAGCTCGTGAATATCGACCAGCGGATTGACGCTTTGCGCGAGATCGGAAAAGCCGCGCGGTGAATTATTGGAGTGCGGTTTGTACCAGTGAACCATCCTGGAGGCCGGAACCTCTTTTGTCTTGCCGTCCACGGTGCGTACGAAATAGGCAACAGCTCCCCCAAATTCGTCCAGCTTAACGCCGTCAATGATCATGCTGTCTGACTGATCGCCGCTGATTACTTCATTGGCGTCGAATGTCTGAAAGCACGGCTCTTTATTCCACCTGGGGTTGAACGCGTGTACAGCGAAGAATTCCCCGCGCAGCCGACGCTGCTCGATGGCATAAAGTTGCGCCTCATAAAAGGAGCGCCGTCCAGACAGGTCGCAGCGATCCGGACTTTCGGCGAACCGTGCAAAATCATCCTCGGCGGCCATTGCAAAATCGTGATCTTCGCTGTCGATCATCAACGTCATCCCTTTTCCCACCGAATGCCGGGCGATACCGTTCAGCGTCCCTTTCACGATGCCGAAATTCTGCCAGAGCCATTCGGCTTTCCAGTTGATGCGGGTCCTAGTGTACCCGTTCAGGTAGAATCGAGAATCACCGGGAAGCAGAAACATAACATTTCCGCGATCAGGAGATGGAAGGATCGTATCGCGAAATGCCAGGGATGCGCCGTTGTATGCGCCCCCGACCGACGCTTTGATTTTTCCGAACAATCCCATATTTTTTACATGTTGCTGAAATCCGGGAATGTGAACGGAGAGGTGCCCGGAACATCGTTGTAGAGGCGAAGAGCACGGCGGCAGGCCTGAGCGACTTCATTGGCACTCAATTCCTTTGAGCGCGCGAATGTCTTTCCTGCGACGTTGCCATTCTCAAGAAATGAGAGATCGGCTTTGCCAGCCATCGCGTTCATCGCGGCCGTCTGAAGAGCTTCGACGTAAGCCGTATTGTCATCGTCCTCCATCACGGCAACCAGAAAGTTGACGAATGACGTTATTTTATCCTCCAGGCGTTGCATCGCCTCGGGAGGGTGTCAAAACGTGGTTAAAAAAACGCAGTTTGCAAATCACTTGCAAATTCTGACGTTGATTTTAAGGAACTTGCGAAAGCCTAAACTTCAAATTCAGACTTTTTCAGGCGGCTTTCTCAGCCGCCCGGACACGCTCATAAAGATCAACCACCGGTTTTGCGCGTTCTAAGAATTCCTTGCGGTCCATCGAAAGCCATTCCTCCGGAGGCGGTGCGTTCAGCGCGAATTGCAACTTGAAAAGCGGGGCCGGGGGCCGCTGTATCTCATCAGCCGAGGTCGGAGGGGGCAGGATACCTGCGGCAATAAAGAGTTCCTTGAGTGTGGAAAATTCCGGGCATTCTTCGCCAAGGGCCGCTTTGAATTTCACTGCCTTGATGTAATTGTATGCTGACCGCTGACTGAAGAGTGGATCTCCCTTTTCGTCCCGGCAATAGCCATCGAGCCATGCAAGAAATTCGCCTCGATGCCGCTCCCTCGCCACAATGAGCAGCTCCCCGCATGATATTGCATGCGCTATTGCCTTAGCGGCACTGGCAATGCAGAGATCTCGCAATTTTTCGCTCTCGCGCAAAGATTGCACAATGGCCGTGGCGAGCTGCGAATCATTCAGTTCGCTTGCGGCTGTAGAGAGAAGCTTTGTTTCCATGTTGTAAATCCTGTCCAGGGAGCGCGGACACGCTTTTTGCCGAGACGGAGCTGCCGGTATTTCTCGCGTGCCTCAGGCTTCTTGTCACCGTGCCCTGGAATATCTCCGAGCCGGCGCTGGATCTCCCGGTAGCATTTATCCACTGTTTGCCGCTCGACTCCAAGCTCTTCTCCAAGCGCTTGGAATGATCGTCCTTCAATACCGATGAGCCTCAAATAACACATGGCGCGCATCCGGTAATGCCGGTCCTCATCCCTGGCGAAAAGCTGCAGCAAGCGAATCGTGATTTCATACTCACGACGCCCGGCGCCAGAATCTGCCTTTTCGTAGATCGGGCCAGCCTCCTCGATGGCCGCGTCAATGAGCTGAAAACATAGGCCGTGGAAAGCTGAGAGCGTCGTTGGGATATTACCCTTAAAACAGGCGAAACTTTCGCGCATAAAATCGCGGAGCGTATCGGCTTCACAGTCCGGTGTGTGATGATGGGATGCGAGGGGGGAATCAGCCAGATCACAATCGCGCATGGACACAGTTTTTACGTGTTTCACGTAATTAATCAATTCCAAACGCGCAACGGGCGGCTTATCTCCGTAGAGAGGCCGCCCGCGCTGTCGCCAGACAATCGAATAAAAGCCAATGTCAATTTGATCTCAGGATTCAGCTTTTTCATTTTCGGATGATTTCTTTGCCCTCCGGGCTTCCCGGATGTCATCGAGGATCGCCTCAACTTTATCGACTCCCACACGCTGCATTTTCTCGCAGTCCCCAAGGTGATTGTTTTTCGTACGAGTCGTCCACATTCGCTTGCCGTTTTTTTCCCCCTGATACTCATCGCTCATATAAGAATCAGAGAGCGCAAAAAG
>Ga0364919_10048_pt2 | contig 29711 bp, 20 predicted proteins | sample SorcelJu500001C7_2_FD_206953 | JGI IMG/M metagenome (GOLD analysis project Ga0364919, IMG submission 206953) | Enriched cells from Trout Bog Lake Hypolimnion, Wisconsin, USA - BchlTB.June20.5000.01.C7 | ecosystem: Environmental > Aquatic > Freshwater > Lake > Hypolimnion/Profundal zone | place... | reverse complement strand
TAGGAGTGACGCATTACATCCTGATGCCATTTTTCCAGTTTTGCGGCTTTGCGGATTTTTCGGAGACGGCTTCTCAGGTTTGTCTTCGGCACCACGTCCCCAGTATCCGAACCTCCGAGCTGTATGTAACGCATCAGCCAGAATTTGAGATTGTCCTCCATGTCGATGATACGGCGCCGCCCGTTTTTTGAAACCTCAGCCCTAATCTCAATATGCTTTTCTGTTAGGTCAATATCCGACCATGACAATCTCTCGATTTCATATGGCCGTACGCCTGCGAACAATCCAATGACATGGTAGGGAAGCAGTTCCAAATCATGTTTAGCGGCTCCCACGAGAACCCGTGCTTGTTTGGGGTTCAATGTCACTACTTCCTTGCGGGTAATTTTCGCAAAATCCAATTTTATAACTGGGTTTTCAGCAAGATGACCTCGTTTCAATCCAAAATTGAACACTGCCTTCAAATTTCGAATAAACGCATTGCGGACACTTGACGTCATTCCATTCATCTCGTTTTCAAGATCGAGCGGCGTGATTTCCGACACTTTCTTTTCGTCCAATGCTGAAAAACGCGAATGTGTGTATTTCAATCCCACGAGATATTTATCCGAATGGTTAGATTTTGCGCTTAAAAATGTGTTAAATAGCTCTTTGAATGGAACACTGCTGGCAGACTGCTTTTTCCACTTCAGATAATGTTGCAATATCTCATTGAGGGACACCTTCAGCGGTTTGAGGACTTCAAAAACAGCCGCTGCATCCTCAAGTTGACCTGGGGTGAGGATTGTGGCGGCAGCGCCGTAATTCCCGAGTCGTATCCTCTGCTGATGGCAGAAAGTGTCTGCATTAGCTTTGGTTTTAAAAAACTGTCGCTGCCGTTTTCCCGTCTCGCTAATCTTCGCAGGAATATTTACGATCCAGGAGCCGTCAGAATTTTTTGAGGGTTTTAGGCCTATTCTTCTGCTCATATAGAAAAGCACCATACTGCCCTTACTGCCCCTAAAACAAGAAATATCGATGATGAACGGTGAGGAATGGAGATGAATCTACAGAGTAAAATGAAATTTTTGCTGTAGAACCTGCTGACTACGGATCAGAAGGTTTCGCGTTCGAGTCGCGACGGGTGCAGTCCTCTTAACTCCTTAAAATCAAAGGATTTGCATCAAGCAACCCCATCCAGAGTGACGTAAAAAATATTTTACTTTGCCACCCCTTTGCCATTCATCCTGAACATCTCCCTTGTTTTTGATGCCACCGCGTCGGATTGTTGGGTACTGCCATTCAATTCTTCCACCGCTTCATGATTGTGTACCTGCTCTGATTCATTGTCTTACCTACCTTTCGCTGGCTCAGTTGAAAATTCCACTGTGGCTGAAGATTGGATTGGCTTCTCCCACAATACGTGACGTGAAAGAGGAGGCAAAAGATAGAAGAAGGGGGCATGTGGCGGACGGATTAAATGAAGCCGCGTTTGAAAAGCACAAAAACTATTGGAATAAGGATGTCATCCAGGAATTCTGGAGTGGAAGATCGTTTGAAGATCAGGATCACAATGGCCTCAGCTACACCTTTGCTCAAATACTGGTGGAAAACATCCGGGATGCATATCCGCAATTCAACGACTTCATTAAAGATGCCAAATTATTCGATGCCGGCGAATCCTCTGCATTGAATCATCTGGGCGTCAGTTTGAATACAATTGCTTCAGCATTTCTTGGAGAAGGTGAATGGACGCCCAATACTTATGCAATAAAGGGCAAGGATTCTTCGGCTGTAGAGAGTGCGGAGTAAAAGAATCGCAACACACTTCTACACCACTGGTAATCCACGAATGCGATTATCGCTCTGGCTTAAGAGGCGGGCGAAGCCAAAACCACCAAATAAAAGAGCAGGGCCATCCGGTGAGCAGGATGAAGACCAGTGCAACCGCACCACTTTTATTCCTTTTAACGGCATCCTTATAAATCCAGACCATTGATCCAACGGCACAGAATATAAGAGCGATTAAAACAGGCGATCACCGCTGCACAATTGGGGCAATCACCTTGTGTTGCCCACACCAGGATTGGAAGATGTGTCTGCTTTTGAAGTTCAATGGCCTTTTCATATCCCTTAGCGCCATCAAGCCAACGAACAGGAACTGTGTCAGCAATGGCTGCACATGTGAAGATGAAGATTGCGAGGAGGGAAGCGATTGATTTCATGATATTGTGTTTCATCAGCACCGGATGCCCGGTAAAGAAAATGGGATTCGTTCCGGGTTACTATTCGCCCTCAACAATAATCATCTGTTGAAAATCGTGGTGGCAGCAAACCACCTTGTGCTGAATATCAATAGCGTGCGGACAAGATGCACCGCCAGGTTCCAGGCACCATGCATAATACAACACCCCAGGGATGAGCTTTATCCGGCAGCTCTTATTTCCCGGCCCATTGTTCCCATCCACGTTGGGTTCCATGCCACTGTCCTAAACCTTCTGAAATCCAATGCCAAACACATTTGACATTAAAGATTGTTAGGAATATCACCTTCGCAATGAGCATTACTAATTTATCCATCGAACAACTCAAAGAAGCCATCGTCATCAAGAGGCAGATTGTCAGCCTTCATGAGGAATTGGCAAAGCTTGTCTGGGATAAACGCGAGTCGTTGTCTGTTGCAAAGAATGGCCGCAAGGAGCTGAACGCTGATGACGAATGCAAGGATTGCTGCGATTGCGAATGCTCAGAGACTACGACAAAAGCTGCTAAGCCTGTGAAGAAGGCCAAACGTAAATTAAGTCCTGAAGGACGCGCCAGGATTGTTGCTGCTTTGAAGAAGCGGCGGGCGGGGAAGAAGAAATAAACCTCTAAAGTTCCACAGGAGATCCCCCGGCTCTGCAGGGGAGGCTCTCAAAGTTTAACTTTTCGTGCAGTCTTCAAAGCAAAATAACCCTCTCAAAACGAGTCATTCTGAGCGAAGTGAAGGCTTGGCGGAACGGAGTCGAAGAACCCCGCGAATTACCCAGTGAGAAGTTTGCAGGATTCTTCGACTGCGCTGCGCTCCGCTCAGAATGACCTATTCGGGGAATGGGATTGAAATCCCCCCCAACTCGCAAAGAAAATGGAAGTTAGGAGAAAGTTACCGGACAGAAGCAAGCCGCCTTGAGCGGCTCCATTCTTCAAGCCCCCGGCTTTGCCTGGGGTCTTTGACTTAAAGTTGCAGGGATCATGCATGATTTTCATCATCAATACCCTGTGTTAAATATCAATTCCCAACATGCTACACTATTTGCATCTGATTCTGGCGCGGGAATGCCCGTTACTGCGCCGCAACCCTTGTTTAAAATATTCCTGACATAAGAACAATCATATCAAGGCAGATGATTGCGTCCGTCGATTCCAGTGCTATTTTCCTTTCTGGACAATCAATTCCGAAATTTATGAAAACCATTTTATCGCTTCTCCTACTCAGCTTGATCTCGGTTGGTGCTATTGCTGGGGGATTTCCGGACATCACCATCCCGGAACTCAAATCGGCCATCGCAGCCGAGACGGTAACGATCATTGACGCCAACGGTTCTGATTCATGGCAAAAGGGGCATATCCCAGGGGCATTAAATTTCGATGCCAGTAAGGACAGGCTGGCCACCCTTTTGCCCAAGGATAAAGGGGCGTTGATTGTCGCCTATTGCGGCGGCCCCCAATGTCATGCTTATGAGGCGGCGGCTATGGCGGCGGAAAAACTCGGCTACACGAACATCAAGCATCTTTCCGCAGGCATTACCGGGTGGATCAAAGCTGGTGAGCCGACAGAGAAAGACCACATCACTGTTGTTGACAATCAAAACACAAAGACAGCTGATAACCCCGCCCGACTCCAGCCAGCAAAGAACACCGCTATAAAGGATTCTGTCCCGGACGCTGCCAGTCAAATTACTTTATCCAAGCCCGCTGCAAACCTGATGTTTTACGGGGATGTCGGCGTAGGCTGCGTGGCAACCATCGGTCATAACCATTGCAATAACTTGAATGGCTATCCTTCGGGGATGTATTCCGGATTTCAACTCGGGACTGATGTCAGATTGAATGATGCGGTTTCAGTTGGCGTTCAGGTTCAGACGGTTCAGTTCAACCAGTTTCACTGAGAAGTGGAGGAGTTGATTCGAAAAACATGAAGCCGATTCAAAATGACAAGGTCTGGCAGTCAGAGGCGCTGGTTCAAAAGTTCCTCAGCGGCGTACGCGGGGCGATCCCACTGGCGCAAATGCAGGTCGAGGTCATGCTCCGGCTGCTGTCAACGCGCTCCGGGAAATTACGACGATTTCTCGATTTGGGGTGTGGCGATGGGTTGCTTGGGTCTGCGATTCTGGAAAAGCATCCACGTGCGTTGGGTTATTTCGTGGATTTCTCCGAGCCAATGCTCCAAGCCTGTCGCCAAAAACTTCAGGGCAGACGGGCTGAGATATTACAGATCGATTATGGAAAGCCCACATGGACGGAATCTGTTCGCAGCCATGGCCCATTTGATGCGGTTGTTTCCGGCTTTTCGATCCATCATCAGCCGGATCACAGAAAGCGTGCGCTTTACCGTGAAATCTTCGAATTGCTCACTCCTGGTGGTTGGTTTGTGAATATCGAGCACGTCGCCCCAAGCTGTTCCACGACGACTCGCCTATTTGATGCCACGATGATTGAGTCCATTCATCGTCTGCATCCTCACCTGAGCCGTGCCACTGTGTCCCGGAGATTTGTCAGGCGAGTCGATAAAGAGGCGAATCTCCTCGCTCCCGTGGACAGGCAATGCGACTGGTTGCATGCCATCGGCTTCACGGAGGTGGATTGTTATTTGAAGGTTTATGAGCTCGCCGTGTTTGGCGGGTGTCGACCTCGTTGAGGACACAGGCAGATTTGCCCGCAGCTTCTCTTTGGTTCATTTCATATTGAATAGCTCCTACGCGTTAGCCGGCCAATCTTCCATCATCTCCAGAATATTTCCTTCAGGATCACGGAAAAAGCAGATCCGCAATCCCGGAACCGAATCAATACTGATAATGGGGTCCGTGATGATCCCGTCTTCCTTGAGGCCTTCAATGATCGGCTCAAGCTTATCCACCCCAAAAGCCAGATGCCGCATCCCGATGGTCTGCTCTCCGCCGTGAACCTCCCCGGGCGTACCTTCCGGCGCCGAAAAAAATTCCAAACGACAATCCCCGAGCCGAATCAGAAAAAATTCATTCACCTGGCCTTGATTGAAAGTCCAAACCCGTTTGAACCCAAAATGCTTGGTATAGAACTTTTCCTGAGCATGAATATCATGACAGTGGAAAGCGATATGGTGAAGGGAAGTCATGGCCAAGAGTATTGGCTAAAGCGGGAGAAATTCAAGAATTCGACATCAGACACCAAGACTGACGACAGGAACACCAGAGGATGAACCACCAGCCACTCACTTTTTAAGCACGGAAGGCAATCACCTTTGGGCGAGATTCACGGCAAATCACTTCAAAGATGGTTATTTAGCAGCCCAGCCTTTAGGCTTATGCCATGCAAAAACGAATGAAAAGCGCCCATCCTCGCACCCCTGGAGGCCGCCAGCCCGTCCCGAAGGGATGCAACAGCCAAGGGCACTGGAGCGGTCATTCAAAATTCATGCCGGTTAGACCGCCAAAAACACCAGCTGCCGCGCCCAAAAAGGAAAATCAGGAGTAGGAAGAAGAATTTTGACCTAACGCCATTCGGGTCAGTCCGTAAATCCCTGAAGGTTCATCCAGGAATCCAGATCCCGTGTCCACGGCAGCAGTTTTTTAGGATCCGTTTTCCCGTGCTCATAGCCGCCCCCCCCCCAAACCCTGTCCATGCGGGCCTTGTTGATAAATGTGGAGGTCAAATGCCACCCCGTTTTCGAGCAGGGCATGGGCAAAATCCAGTGAATTTTGTACCGGGACGGCTTGATCGTCGGCCGTGTGCCAGATAAAGCAGGGCGGCGTTTTTTGGGTGACTTGCAACTCGCTTGAGAGCAACGCAACCAAATCGGGCGGCGGTTCCTCCCCCATCAGGTTCGTTTTGGAACCGACATGCGTTTGTGCGCCCATGGTGATCACGGGATAACAGAGAATACCGAGATCGGGACGCGAACTGGCGCGTTCAACCGGGTCTGCGGCGTCCGCCTGGCCGGCATCGAAGCGGGTCACAGCCATGGAAGCCAGATGACCGCCTGCCGACGAACCCATCACGCCAATCTTCCCGGGGTTGATTTTCCACTCCGCAGAACGGGAGCGAACCAGCCGGAGGGCGCGCTGAACGTCGTTCAACATGGATGGATAGCGGTAATTATTTGATCCCAACCGGTATTTCAGCACAAAAGCGGCAATGCCCCGTTCATTGAGCCAGAGCGCAAAATCCCTGCCTTCGTGCGGCGCCAAACCGGCATAACCGCCCCCCGGACATACGATCATGGCTGCGCCTGTCCGCTTGTCTGGCGTGGGCCAGAATGGGGTTAGCGTCGGGATATCTTTCTCCGGATCCGTTCCCAGGGCTCCGGGAACTTCGCCGGGTTGCCAAAGTGGGAACTCATCTTGAGGCTTGCTGAAGGTTTTTCCCACACTGCTGTCCATGGCCGGTGTGAGGGGAAGAAAATTCATCATAATTTGCAAAAAGTTAGAGCCTTAGCCGATTATCGAAAAATACGCATGAATGCAAGCCGGGCAGCGAGGAGCAATGGAAAGATTTCGTTGTGAATTTAAGTTCTGGGCTTCCGCGCCGTTTTTCGCGGCTTCTGGTATTTCGCTTCGCATTTCGTTATTTCAGATTTTCGGACGGAAACGATTTGCCTGGCGAAATCCTGGGATTTTTTAAAACCGGAAGCGCATTGCTGTTGTCTTGATATCGGCATGCTCGTTTTAATTACCATCTTCTAATCAATCCTTCAAATCTCCGGACTTGAGCATAGATCAACCGCCTGATAAGCGTAGCCAGAGTGAAGCCGAATCGCGCCAAAGTTGAACTTCCACTTGCGGATGTCAAAGAAGGGGGCTCAGAACTGCCCACCGGGGAAGCTTTCCGCCCCGAGTGGATCGATTTCACGCATGGCATCCGGGTTGGAAACCTGGAGCCGCACGAGCGGATTACCCAGATTCTCAAATACCATCTGGAATCCCGGCATCACACCCCTTTCATTACCGACCGCTGGGGCCGGGGGGTGTTCTGGCAGTGGATTTGCTGGCTGCCGCGCGCCAACCGCGCAGCGAAGCCGGTTTCAAACAAGGTGAACTTCGGCTGCGCCAAGCTCTTCATCTCGGCGGATGCCGGGCGGAAGGTATTCAAGAGCGGCTTGCAGGTGGAACGCGGGTACGCCTCGGGACCGGAAGCAGACCAGCCCTGGGGATTGCGGAAAGATTTCGACTGGCACCGGCTGGTGAAGCAATGCCGGGAAGGCACGGTGTTTGACCGGGAATTGCGGCGATTGGTAAAGAAAGAAGGTTTTGTCGCAACGGTGATCGGCGAGCAGCCCGGCGGCGGGTTGGTGGAGCAGAAAACCATCACCACGACTCAGGTGCGCGCGGCGCTTCGCAAGTGTTCACCTCAATTCTGGGCCGGGTTCCAGCTTTACTATCCGATGCCGGAACGCGAAGTGCGCGCCTGCACCGGCTATGAACTGGTTCAATCGGTCGCGGGCGTGTTCGAGGAAGTGATCCCGGCGATGAACGCCTGTATGGATGTGCCGCTGCAGTTCGTTTCTCCGACAAGTTCGATACGCTGATCATACCGCTCATTCGCTTCCCCTTTTGCCTTAAATATAGGCGATATTTGGGGTTTGCATCGGCTCCTGTTCCCGGCGACGTCCTGCACCGCCGGCCCAACGTAGCCGGGTACAATTTTCTTCTCCATTTGCGCAATCCATGGCATCGGTAGCAACACTGTGAACCCATCTGACCCCGCTCCTGCATCACCGCATCGCCGCCGACCGCGTTATGCCGGCAAATATCCGGGAAAATTTGAAGAAAAATACAAGGAGCGCGATCCGGCGCGTTACAGTGAAACGGTGGCGAAGGTTCTGGCGTCGGGGAAGACGCCGGCGGGCGCCCACCGGCCGATCATGGTTCCAGAGATTGTGCAGGCACTTAAGCCGGGTCCGGGGGATGTCGTCGTGGATTGCACGCTCGGGTATGGCGGGCATTCGCAGGAAATCCTTGCACACCTCCGGCCGGGCGGACGTTTAATCGGGCTGGATCGCGACCCGATCGAACTGCCGAAAACCGTCGCCCGGCTGCGCGCGCTCGGTTTTGATGCCGGGATTTTCAGCGCTCATCAAAGCAACTTCGCCGGACTGCCAAAAATTCTGACTGCAGAATCGCTTCCGGGAGTTGACTGCATCCTTGCCGACCTCGGGGTTTCTTCGATGCAGATTGATGACCCGGCGCGCGGATTTTCCGTAAAACATGCGGGGGTGCCCGACATGCGCATGAACCCGGAGCGAGGACAGTCCGCTTCGCAATTGCTTCAAAAAATCGGGATTCCGGCGCTTGCAAATCTGCTGGTTGAAAATTCCGACGAACCGCAGGCGGACCTGTTGGCTCGCGCCCTGGCCGGCCGTAATTTTGCCACGACCACCGAGCTGGCCTCCTCCATACGCGCTGCATTGGCACGACTCAGAGAAGAGGAGCGCGATCTTTCCGTGCGCCGGGTTTTCCAGGCGCTGCGGATTGCCGTGAACGATGAATTTTCGGCACTCGATACGCTTCTCCGCAACCTCCCAGGGTGTCTCAATCTCGGCGGAAGGGCTGCGATTCTTACGTTTCACTCGGGCGAAGACCGTCGCGTAAAGAAAGCCTTTGAGGCCGGATTGCGCGAGAGAGTTTATAGCGACGGCTCGCAAGAAGTGATCCGGCCGTCCGCAGCCGAGCGTCACGCCAATCCGCGTTCCACCTCCGCAAAACTTCGCTGGGTAACAAAGTAGGCGGGCGCTTCCAGCCCCGCCGGCCCGGCGCCCGGCAGCAGACCTGCTTTTCCTTGCCGTAAAAACTTTCATTTTCCTCGCGGCCCTGTTCCGTTACAATGCGGTTAATGGAATCAAGACGTAAACTGCGGATTGCGCTGGTTGCGCCGCTCTGGGTTAACATCCCGCCCGGAACCTACGGGGGCATTGAGCTGCTGATCAAATTGCTCGCCGACGATCTGGTGCGCCGCGGCCACGAGGTCACGCTGTTCGCCACAAGTGAGTCCCGGACCGCCGCAAAACTGCGTCCGATCTGCGAGGAAACCGTGATGGACATGATGTCCAGCGGCACCGCTTCAATCTACGAGTTTTATGGCAACGCCTGCGCGTCCGATGCTCTTGCATCCGCCCGGGATTTTGACCTCCTTCATTTTCACCTGGGCAACCAGTGGATTCCCATGGGGACTCTATCGGAAAAGCCGGTGCTGTTTACCCTGCACACACGGCTCGACGTGGATGACGAATGGATCATCCACCGCTACCCGCAGGTACCGCTCGTGGCGATCAGCGAGTGCCAGGTAAAACCGCTCGCTGGACGGTATCCGGGCAAAATTCCGGTGATTTACAACGGATGCGATTTTTCGAGTTTCGACCCCTCCTTTGAACCCGGAAACTACCTGGCCTTCCTTGGACGCATGGATCATCACAAAAATCCGCTTGGAGCGATTCAGATTGCGCGGAAGGCAGGACTGCCGATTGTGGTGGCCGGAGTTGCGCAATCAGCGAAGGAGGAGAAATATTTTGAACAGGAAATCAAACCGCTGGTTGACGGGAAGAATGTCCGGTACATCGGCGCGGTGGATCATCCTCAAAAAAACAAGCTTTTGCGCGGAGCCTCGGCGCTGTTGTTCCCGGTCCAGTGGGATGAGCCGTTCGGCCTGGTAATGGTTGAGGCCATGGCCTGCGGGACGCCGGTGATCGGGTCCTCGCGCGGTTCTGTGCCCGAGGTCGTGGACGCAGGGGTAACGGGATTTTATAGCGACTCCATTGAAACGATGCACGAACTGGTGCCTCGCGCGCTGGCGCTCGATCGCGCAAAGGTGCGCGACCATGCCCGTGAGCGATTTGGTTATCAGCGGATGGTGGATGATTACGTCCGGCTCTATGAATCGCTGATTGCGTGATGATACCATGCGCACGGTCGATTGGGTAAAACCGGTAAAAGTTTTCAGGGTTCAGTTTTCAGAATATGACGCCTCCGGCTTTCCTGAAAACTGAACTCTGCTGCAACGGATGAAGAGTAACGGCCAGACTTTCAATCCTGAAAACTCATGCTCTTTCCCTGACGGGTGCCACAATGACTTTGCATCCCGCGTTTTTAAGGGCCCGGAGTTGAGACTTGTCTGCATGCTCGTCAGTGATAAGTGCCGCCCATTTTTCAAGCTGGCCGAAGCACATCAGTCCGGTCTTGCCAAGCTTTGAGCTGTCGGCAAGCACATACACGCGTTCGGCCCGGCTCGCCATCTTGCGCAACATGCATCCGATCGCCATGGAGTTGTTAAAAACTCCACCCTTGTCATCAATCGCATCCGCGCCAATGAACGCGACATCCGCATAGAGACTTTCCAGATAGAGCTCTGTCAAAGGACCGTAGAGATCGGGCCTGTCGCGGCGCATGATTCCCCCCAGCAGGAGGAGTTCAATCCCCGCGCAATGCTGCAGCGTCGAAACAACCGGCAGCGAGGTGGTCATAAGCGTGAGGCCGGTATGCATTCGGAGCTGGTTGGCCAGTGCGAGCGTCGAGGTGGCTGAATCAAGCATGACCACCCGGGCTTTCCCCATTTGCTCCACGGCCATGTCGGCGATAGCCTCTTTCGCCGCCCGGTTGACCTGTGTCCGTTGCATATAGCTGAAGTCAAATGTCACCTTCTCAGACAGGATGGCTCCTCCATGATTGCGAATGATTAGCCCCTTCTGTTCCAGCGTCTGTAATTCACGGCGGATGGTTATCTCGCTGACCTTAATGTGCTGTGCAAGGGATTTGACGTCGCAATTGCCCTTGGCCCTCAACTGATCAAGGATATTTTTCTGGCGGGAATTCATGCTTGATTACAAAAGTCGGGGGATTTTTATGGCCAATTAGAATAGCGGAGTCAACGCAATCGTCAGTTTTCAGTTTTCAGTTTTCAGTTTTCAGGGTTCAGGGTTCAGGGTTCAGGGTTCAGGGTTCAGGGTTCAGGAAAGCCTGCGGTGTCTTATCCTGAAAACTGAGCCCTGCAGCAACGGATGCAAAGCAACGGTCGTGCTTTCAAATCTGTAAATTTGTATCGGTTATACTTTTTGGCCACGCACAGGGTAGAAGGTAGCCCATTTTGAATTCCGGCCTCCTCTCTCAAGCGTACAGCCCAACCCATAGAAAATTCAGAAACTCCCGCACAGAAGATGGGTAAATTAATTTTTATGATAAATTTATTCAAAATACTCATTGACCAAAATCAGCAGCAGATATAAACAAGCTTGCGTGATCATATGATCACTGCGTCTGTTCACAAAACCAGAAATTAAATAAAAAAAACAGTATGAAAAAAATCGCGAGAATCAGCCTTGTTGCCTCAGCGGCACTGGCCATGTTTCTGCCCAATATGTCCGGGCAGACCAGTCTAAATTATAGTTTTAGCGGCCTGACCGCTGGAGCGACTCTTGGAAATACCGCAAGTCCAACCACCACCGGCCAGGATGGGTGGTTCACCCACAATGCCGGCAGCGGTTATGATTACATTGCCACAGATACCGCAACTGGAACCAATGTGTTTGAACTTGGGAAACCGAGTTCCGCTTCGGATGATTATAAAAATGTCGGATCCGCTCTAAATACAGCTGGACAGGTAACTACGATGACAATGACTTTTTGTCTGAAAAATCTTGTTGCAACAGGTAGTGGCGGTAATTTTGCGGGCACTGCCTCAACAGGTGATAATTTCTTTCTAAATGAATATGCGGGCGGCTTGGCGCAAGCTGACAATGGGTATGGGACCACCACCGGAAATCAGGGGATTGGAATGGCTGTGGAATCGTATGGCCCCGTTGGCTCTGCCGGATCCGCTGGCATAACTGGAATGTGGTTTGCAATCAACCCCGCGGGAACAAGTTCTGTTACGACGAGCAATGCAAGTCCGGTTACAACGAACCTGGCTCATTGGTACTCCTTGGAATTGGTAGTAGATCCAACGGCTCTGAGTGGACATGGATCGGGAACTTTGTATTTAAAAGATTTAACCCTTGGTGGTTCTTATACTGCAGTCACCGGACTTTCAAACATTGACATGAATCTGGAAAACGCAACCGGAGTTAATTCGTGGACGTCAGTTAGCGGGGTCAATGTTTCTGGAAATGGCAACACCATCGGCGGGATTGGAAACTTCAATGCAAATTCCGGGGTGGAAATGGCAGATTTCTCTATCACCTCCGTGCCCGAGCCGCAAACCTGGGTCATGATGGCCACCGGGTTTGGGATGCTGATGGGCGGACGGCGTATGCGCCGCAAAATCAACGGTTAAATTAACGATTGTTGCGTGTCGTCGGTAGGGTCCGACTTGGGTCACGCAACTTGTTGTAAATGCTGGCGCAGCGCCCGAGAGGGTGCTGCGCCAGTAGTTTTTTACTCCTTCGTCATCGTGCAAAACTGATCAATGAAGCGCGCCCGGCGGGACTCGAACCCACGACCCACGGATTAGAAATCCGTTGCTCTATCCAACTGAGCTACGGGCGCTTATTGGAGGCAAATTACTGCCTCCAGTGTCTTTTTTTAAGATTTATGATGCGGCGGAAGGGGGGATGAGGCCAAACTCGCGGAAACTTTGAGCCTCCCCTGCCCGACAAATTTGATCCGTCATAAATCTGGCAATACTATGCCTGCCACTTTGCAGATGGTAAAGAAATTTGGTCAATGATGCCCCATAGGTCGGAAATCCTTTTCAAGGATTGCTTCCAATTCCCGCATCGCGCGGGTGAGCCGGCCCCGGAGTTCGATGGTTTTTGGATCAGAGAAAGAGCCCACGGGTTCGGCCGTGGCCTTTTCATAGCGTTTTGTCAGCGGTTTTTTTGGGTCCGTCTTGCCGGCCTGATGAAGAAGCTCATTGATTTGTTCGACCCGCAGGACGGTCTCTTTGATTGTGTTCAGCGCCTCAGTTTCGCTGATTTCTCCCAAGGCAACCTGCTTGAGTTGGCGGCATTCGAACAGTTGGCATCGTCCTGGGCGTTGGGAATAGATGGCGCACTTTGAGCACTGATAGGCAGGGCAGGGCTGAATGGTGAGCGTTTCCCCGCGCTTGCGTTTCAGTTTTAATCCCAAAGATTTCAGTTCCTGCGGCGAATCATTCGGTTGCAGCCTTACGTTGTGGAACATCACGCCATTGCAGCAAATGCCACAGGCTGAACAGAGGCGGGAGGCGGTGGATTGTGCCGGCAAACTCATTTTACAGGACAGGCAAGGTGGAAAACGCTCGTAATAAAGGATCTTTCATTGTTTGCAAGCAGTGGTAAGCTGGATTGGTAGCGCTTGGATTTTATTCCGCAAGAGATTTGCGAGCCCCCCCCCGGAACCTTGACAAACTATGTGGTGAAAAGATTTCAATCCGGCGCTGAAAATCGGTCTATGAGAACCGCCCAACAAACCACAGTGACATTTTTCTTCAAACAGATTTTACGACCACTCGCACTCTTTGTCGTGCTTTCGTTTGCACTTGCCCCTGCTTTCTCACAGGCGCAGAGCTATGCCCAATGGCTTGCCACTTACGGTTTGCCGGCAGATGCCTCGGGCTCGGGTGCGCTCAACGCTTGTCCCGTCGGGGATGGCATCGTCAACGTCATGAAATTCGGCATGGGATTGAGCCCCTTTCAACGGGGTTATTCCGGGCATTATATCACAGGAACGACGATTAGCGGCAGCCAGAGGTATCTCGCGGTGACCTACACCCAGCCCAGCCCTGCCGCGACCGGCATCGCATTCAGCGTGGAAGGGAGCTCTGACCTTTCCGGAACCTGGTCTGCAGGCGGTATTCAGGTCAGCAATACAACCACGGGCGCCTTGCAAACCATCGTGGTTCGCGATACCCAGCCGATGGGAGGCGCTGCGCCAAAACGTTTTATCCGGCTCAAGATTGTCGTGACCGCTACCGTGCCCGCCAACACGGTGGCCCCACAAATAACGGGAAGTGCGCAAGCCGGGAAAACCCTCTCGGCTTCGACCGGCACCTGGGGCGGAGGCACGGACGCCCCCGTTTACAGCTACCAATGGACGCGAAATGGCGTGGTTATTGCTGGCGCGACGGCCTCCACCTACCAAGTGACGGGGACCGACATCGGGACAACCCTGGCCGTGCGGGTGACCGCAATGAATATCGCCGGTTTGGCTATGGTTGCGGCTGCAGGGGTTGGACCGGTTACAACGGCGCCCGCCGGATCGAGCACTTACTACGTCTCGACAGCCACCGGAACCAATACGCGTACCCTGGCACAGGCGCAATCGCCCTCGACTCCATGGAAAACAATTCAAAAGGCTGCCACCAATATGGTGGCGGGGGACACTTGCCTGATCGAGTCTGGAACCTATCCGGAAACCGTGACGGTTTCCACTTCGGGCTCGGCGGGAGCGCCGATCACCTTTAAAGCGGATGCCGGTCAAACCGTGGTAATCAGCGGAGCCGATTCCGTCACAGGATGGAGTCTGGAGAGTACCCACATCTATTACGCGTCGATGTCGTGGAACCTGACGAGCAGCAATCAGGTTTTTGTGAGCGGCACCATGGTTCCCGAGGCGCGCTGGCCCAATGCGGGCAGCGCTTATCCCTGGCAAAACAGTTTTATCAACCCCTCCCCGGACTGGTCGTACATTCAAACGGCCGGCTACAGCGGCAGCACCAACGGGTGGTTTACGGATTCGAATTTGCCAAGCCGGGCAAACAACTATTGGGTGGGTGCCACAGTTCATGCGGTTCAAGGGTATGCCTGGGTCATGATGAATTCAGCGGTTCTCTCAAGTACCGGCACAACGATCACAACCAACGATGCTCACGGCCCGCTTGGCGGAGCCTATTCACTCACAGGCACCTCCTCGGGTTTTAATGGAAATGAATATTACCTCAGCGGCATCAAGGGTGAGATGGACAGCCCCGGCGAATGGTATTACAGCTCGTCAAACAGCCGCCTCTACCTCTATTCAGCTACGACGCCGACAAACGTCCAGGCAAAGCGCCGTCCCTATGGATTCATCCTGTTGGGACACCCTTACATTCAACTGGCCAACCTCAATTTTTTCGCCTGCACCATCCAAACCAATTCGAGTTCCACGAACGAAACTTTTAACGGTCTATCGATGTTATATCTGAATCATTCGAATGTATCTCCCTATGGATACTGCGCCCTGCCCCTTTACGGCGGAAGTGTTTTGCGGAACTGCGTGCTGGGTTACAATGCACAGGGTCTCCTGAGTTTAAACGGCAGCAATATCAAGGTGATCAACAACTATATTCACGACTCCGGCTACATGGCGGATGCAGCACCTGCAATAACCGGAGGCACCGGCACCTATAACGTTCTCATCAGCCATAACACAATCAGTAACACCGGACATTCGGCTTTGGCTTTTCCAGGACATGCGGGCATCGTCGAGTTCAACGACATGTCCAATGCGATGCGGTTATTGAGTGACGGCGGGATTTTATATTCCAACGGGGATGCGGGTAACAGCATCATCCGTTACAATTTGTTCCATGATTCGCCGGGGCCTGCGGGCCATCTTGGTTTCTACGTTCAGGGCTTTTATCTGGACGACTTTAATTCCAACTGGATTGTTCACCATAACATCATTTCAAATGTCCAGGGTTATTCGTTTTTGATCAATTCGAGATGCAATACCAGCATGTACTTCAACAACACCTGCGCGAATCTTAACGCGGGAGCGATGTATACCAGCGCCCCCGGAAGAGGCGTGCCAGATGGTGATACCGGGGTGAAATTCTTCAATAATATCTTTGGCGTGCAGCCTGGCGGGAACAATACAACCCTGGATCAGATGGACTTCCGTTATAATCTTTATACTGATCCCGGATTCATCCCGGGAACCTACCAGGTCTCGTCCACCAACGCGCAAGTCGTCAACCAGGGAGTCGTGATTCCGGGGGTTACGTATGGTTATTTGGGGGCCTCCCCGGATCTGGGCGCTTTGGAGACCGGATCGGCCGATTGGACAAGTCAGGCCGGTTACTCTGCCACGCCTCCGAATCCCGATCCTACTTATTCATTTCCGGCCATGACGTTTTCCAATCAGGTACAGAATGGCAGCTTTGAAAGCGGTGCCCTGACCGGTTGGACCGTTTCGGGGAGCGTGAGTGTGCTCAATGCCAACTCGTGGAACGATTCCCGTGTCAGGACTGGATACTACGGGCTGCAGTTTGGCCAGGGCACTTCGGAAGTGAGCCAGACCGTGACAGGATTGCAGCCGAACCGGAGATACAAATTCTATGCCGGGACTCAAACGGGCGACACCAACGCCACAGTCACTCTGGGGGTGCGAAACTATGGCAATCCGACGGTGACACTCTCCGCAACGGCAACGGGAACCGGAAGTTGGAAAATGAACAGTGTCACTTTCTTCACTGGCACAGCCAGCACATCGGCGCAGGTTTATCTGGATGTCACCCAAACTTCAGGGACGACGTATCCCGTTTATGCGGATGACTTTGCGGTGCAATGGGATACCCCGGCGCCTCCGTCACCCGCATTGGAGCCCATCTTCCAGTACACGCTGAATCAAAGCAGCGGCTCCACGGCGACTGACAGCGGCCCCAACATGCTGAACGGAACGGTGAATGGAACCGTAGGCTGGTCCGGTTCGGGAGTGCCGGGTATATTCAGCCAAGCCCTGCTTTGCAATGGATCGAACACTTGCGTTGTAACGCCAACCCTTACAACTCCCGGAGATATTTCAATGAGCTGCTGGGCCAGGAGCAACACCAAAAGCGTTCCTGCTGTTTGGGACAGTTGGGGGGCGTTCTTCTGCCAGCCCAACAGTTATAAGCTGGCGTACTGCGGAACGACCACGGGGATCGCCCTGAGCGTTTTCTACATCAACAGCAGCGGCACGCTTACCTACCAGGCGGTGAGTTATACGCCTCCCGCCGGTTTTGATATCACCCAATGGCACAACTACGGGGCGGTCATTTCCACGAGTGATCTCCATGCCTTTCTTTATGTTGACGGGATTATGGTGGTCGAAGTGCCTATTTATCATCCGCTGAACGTGACCACCGGCCCGATCTACATCGGGCACGACACTTACTCCGACGCCTGGTATTTCAACGGCCTGATCAACGACGCGCGCGCCTACAACCAGGCGCTAACGCCGGCCGAGTTCCAAGCCGCAGCCATGACGGGTACGGACACCAGTTTGAAGGTGCATCTTGCCTTCGATGAAAGTTCGGGAGCCGGCACGGCATGGGATTCCTCGGGCTTTGGGAACAGCGGAACGCTGGTGAATGCAAATCCGGCCACTGCTTGGGGGAGCGGGATCGTCAACGGGGCGCTCACTTTAAACGGCACGAACAGTTGCGTGACAACGCCAGCCATGACCACCCCGGGAGAGATCACCATGACCTGCTGGGCCCGGAGCAACACCACGAGCAGCCCTCATGTTTGGGACAGCTGGGGGTCGTTCTTCTGCCAGACCAACAGCATCATATTTACGCCCGCCGGCGGATCAACCGGGATCGTCCTGAACGAATACTACACAACCGGCAGCGGGCAGCTTACCTATCAGGCGGTAAGCTACACACCGCCCGCCGGCTTCGACATCACGCAATGGCATCTCTACGGGGCCACTATTTCCTCGCAGAATCATGTGATTAATCTCTACATTGACGGACTCCTGGTAACCGGGGCAACGATGGCGAATCCAATTAATACAACCACCGCACCTATCTACATCGGTCACGATACTTATGATTCCACCCGGTATTTCAAAGGGCAGCTCGATGACGCCCGCATCTATTCCAGAATTTTAAATTGGAGCGAAATGCTGGAGCTCTCCGAGGAGTTCAGCGGGACTCCCTATTATTGAGGGTTCGATGATGGCTGACGCGCCGGGTTAATTCAATCTTCAATTAATTTTAGACTATTGTACAAAAAATGAAAAAAGAAGCGAAAACAAGAAGGCTGAAGATGCTTAAATCATTTTTAAAGTATTTCCTGGTTGCGGGAATCTCCAGCTTGATGGGATCCAGTCTTTTTGCCGCCAATTATTCCTGGATCGGCGGTACTGATAATAACTATTTTAATGCGGCTAACTGGAATGCAGCCGGGAATAATAACTATGGCGTTACAGACATTATTCAGTTGGATAATGCCGGAGTGATCGCTGCAGCCCCTAACACAATAATATCCGGAGTTTGTGTTGACGGCACAGGCAGTGCGGCCAATGCTCCCGTCCTGACTATAACAAGCAGCGTTGCTACGAATGCGGGCTGGGTGTCTATTGGTGAACTTCCTGGGATTACTGCCGCAGGCCCCGGTGATGGAATCATCTACCAAACCAGTGGAACCATCACCAACGCATACCTAACCAGTATAGGCATCAATGTTGCAGCTTATAGTTCTTCTTCAGCGCAGAGCAGTGGCACCTACAATTTCGGTGGCACCTCCGCAGGAACTGCTCCATCATTTGTAGCGTCAGTTAATGGTGGCAATCCTGGCCAAAACGGCATTCTAATCGGTGGGGGGGGCAACGGTGTCATGAATCTCTCAGGCTACGGCACGATTGCAACTCAAGGGACCTGGTATGGGATCGCTATCGGGAACGATCGGCTCTGGAGTGGCAGAACTCAGGGATCCGGACTGCTCAGCATCACGGGCGGCAACTTGAGTATCACCACAAGTAACTTCTACATGAATGGTGCAAACAGCATACTGAGTGATACAATCGACTCAACCGGCATCAGTACAATTTTCTCAACCGGCACGGCAGGAGGCATCAACGGCGGGGTCTGGATTGGAAGCGGATCTGTGTTTCAACTGAAATTGGGAACCGGTTTTTCCGCGTCGCTGGGTCAGGTATTTACAATCATTTCCACCGCCGGTACCGTTAGCGGAACCTTTTCCAATCTTGCGAATGGCGGCGTCTATACAGTTTCCGGTTACTCGTTTCTGGCGCTTTACGGCAACAGCGTCAGTAACGATTCTTTCACGCTTAAGGTGACGGGGATACCGGGGAACTACGCTCATTGGCTTGCCACCTACACTTTGCCGCCGGATGTTACCGGCTCGGGCGCCCTCACAGCCTGTCCCGCCGGCGATGGCATCGCCAATGTCATGAAATATGGCCTGGGATTGAATCCCTTTCAGCCTGGTTATGCCGGCCACTTTCTTGCTGGCACAACAACCAGTGGCAGTCAGCGCTATCTCGCCGTGACCTACACCCAGCCCAACCCGGCTCCTACCGGCATTGCCTTCAGCGTGGAACAGAGTTCTGATCTTGCGACATGGTCAGCCGGGGGTGTCCAAGTCAGCAACACAACCACGGGTGCCTTTCAGACGATCATGGTCCGCGATACCCAGCCGCTGGGGGGGGGGGTGCGCCGAAGCGATTCATCCGGCTCAAGATTGTCGTAACCGCTACTCTTCCCGTCAACACTGTGACCCCGCAAATAACGGGCGACGTGCGAGTGAGTAAAACCCTCTGGGCCTCAACGGGCACCTGGGCGGGCGGCACAGACACTCCCGTTTACAGCTATCAATGGACGAGAAACGGCGTGGATATTCCCGGCGCCACGGCCATCAACTATACAGTGAGTACGGCAGATATCGGGGCCACGCTCGCCGTTCGCGTGACTGCGATGAATATTGCCGGTTCTGTTTCAGTCGCAGCCGCAGGGAGACCAGTTACATCAAGCACCTATTACGTCTCGACAGCCACCGGGAACGATTCATGGTCCCGGACTCAGGCACTTTCGCCTTCGACTCCCTGGAAAACAATCCAACAGGCCGCCACCCAGATGGTCGCGGGCGACACCTGCCTGATTGAGTCAGGAACCTATCCGGAAACGGTGACAGTTTCCACATCGGGCTCGGCTAATTTCCCCATCACCTTTCAACCCGACGCCGGTCAGACGGTGGTGATCAGCGGTGCCGATGCCATCACGGGATGGACGCTCGAGAGCCCGAATATCTATTATGCGCCGATGTCCTGGACGATGGGGGATGGGAATCAAGTTTTTGTGAGCGGCACTATGGTGCCGGAAGCGCGCTGGCCCAATGCAGGCAGCACTTATCCGTGGCAAAATAGTTTGATTTACCCTTCTCCCGACTGGTCGTACATGCAGGCTGCCGGCTACACCACCAATATCCAACTGACCTCGACCACCTATTCCAACAACTGGTTTTCGGATTCTAATTTGCCAAGCCGCGCGGACAACTACTGGGCGGGTGCCACGGCCCATGTGGTTTCAGGCTGGGGATGGGTTCAAATGAACGCAAAGGTTCTCACAAGTACCGGCGACACGCTGTTCACCGACGACACACATGGACCGGTTGGCGGAGCCTATGCCTTCACGGGGACTTCCTCAGGATTTAACGGGAACGAATATTATCTCAGCGGGATCAAGGGTGAAATGGATAGCGCCGGTGAATGGTATTACTGCTCATCGAACAGCCGACTCTATATTTATTCAACCACGACGCCGGCAAACGTCCAGGCAAAGCACCGCCCGTATGGATTTGTCCTGACAGGACATCCCTATATTCAACTGGTCAACCTCAATTTCTTCGGTTGCACGATCCAGACGGATTCGGGATCCACAAACGAGACCCTTAACGGTCTCTCCATGCTGTATCTGGCTTATTCAAATGTATCCCCCTGGGGATACTATGCCTTGACTCTGCACGATGGAAGTATCCTGCGGAACAGCGTGCTGGCCTACAACGCGCAGGGGCTTCTGACTTTGAGTGGCAGCAATATCAAGGTGATCAACAATAATATTCACGACTCCGGCTACATGGCGGATGCAGATCCAGCGATCACCAGCGGCACAATTACTTACGGCGCGCTTATCAGCCATAATACGATCAGCAACACCGGACATTCGGCCTTAGCATTTCCAGGACGCGCAGGTATCGTCGAATTCAACGACATGTCCAATGCGATGCGATTACTTAGTGACGGTGGGATTTTATATAGCAACGGGGATGCCGGCAATACCATCGTTCGTTACAATCTGCTTCATGACTCGCCCGGTCCGATTGGCCATCTTGGCTGGTCGATTCAGGGCTTTTATCTGGACTGCTACAACAGCAACTGGATTTTTCACCACAACATCATCTGGAATGTTCCCGGAGCTTCGATTCAGCTCAATGCACGATGCAACTTCAACATGATCTTCAACAATACCTGCGCAAATATTGGATGGGGGGGGCCGCTCTCCGGTTTCAACGGAGATGGTGTGAACGGCATGAAGCTCTTCAATAATCTCCTCGGTACGCAGCCTACGGGAAACATGACGAACTGGGCTCAGACGGATCTTCGCTACGATCTCTATACCGATCCCGGATTTATCTCAGGAACCTTCCAGATTTCCTCAACCAACGCACAGGTCGTCAATCAGGGGGCGGTGATTCCTGGGATTACGGATGGTTATTTGGGAGCCGCCCCTGATCTGGGGGCCATCGAGTCAGGATCGGCTGACTGGACGAGCCAGGCCGGTTACTCGGTTACTCCGCCGTCCCCCGATCCGGTTTACACCTTACCAGGCATGGTGTTTGCCAATCAGATTCAGGATGGAAGCTTTGAAAGCGGCACTCTGGCCGGTAGGACTGTATCCGGGAGCGTCAGTTTGCTCAATGCCGACTCGTGGGTCGATACCCGTGTCAGAACCGGAAACTATGGACTGCAGTTTGGCCTGGGCACCTCGGAAGTAAGCCAGGTTGTGACCGGCCTGAAGCCAAACCGGAGATACAAGTTCTATGCGGGGACCCAAACAGGCGACACCTACGCGACAGTCAAGCTGGGCGTTCGAAACTATGGAAATCCGGCCGTGGAGGTTGTTGCCCCTGTAACAGGAACGGGAAATTGGATCATGAACAGCGGGACCTTCTTCACCAACTCAACCGGCACCTCGGCGCAAATTTATCTGAATGTCACCTCAGTTACCGGGACGCTGCCCGTTTATGCGGACGACTTTGCAGTGGAATGGGAACAACCGGCGCCGCCGGCGTCTGTGTTAGATCCCATCTTCCAATATACCCTGAATCAAAGCAGCGGCTCCATAGCGACCGACAGTGGCACCGGCAGCCTGAGTGGAACGATCAAGGGAACGGTGGCATGGGGCAGCGGCGTTACCCTTGGCGGAACTGCCATTTACACTAAAGCCCTGACTTGCAACGGAACGAACACTTACGTGCTTACGCCTTCCATTGCCATCCCGGGAGAGATTACCATATCTTGCTGGGCCATGAGCGGCAGCTCCGGCAATTGGAGCAGCAACTGGGGCACATTCTTCTGCGATACCACCCGGTCCAGCTTCTTGTTTGGTCCCAGCGGAAGTAGCAGAACGATCTATCTGACCGTATTCTATCCCGGCGGCACAAGTGATGGCCGTGGCTGGACTGCGCCAGCCGGCTTCGACATCACACAATGGCACCACTACGCGGCCACTATTTCCTCAGCAAATCGGAGTGCCATCCTCTATGTGGATGGAAGCAATGTAAATAGCATGGGTATTTCAGGCTCCATGAACGTGTCCACCGAGGCAGTCCACATCGCTCATGACACCTACAGTTCCAGCCGGTGTTTGTACGGAAGGATTAATGACGCCCGCATTTATAACCAGGCGCTGACACCAAGCCAGATACAAGGCTTGGCCATGGCGGGTACGGATATCAGCCTGAAACTGCATCTTGCTTTTGACGAAAGTTCCGGCACCCCCGCCGCGTGGGATTCTTCGGGCTATGGAAACAAGGGGACGCTGGTGAATACAAACACGGCCACTGCATGGGGAAGCGGAATTGTCAACGGCGCGATCACTTTAAACGGATCGAACGGTTGCGTGACAACTTCCACCATGACCACTCCCGGAGAGGTCTCAATGACCTGCTGGGCCCGAAGCAACACCGCCAGCAGCCCTCATGTGTGGGATAGCTACGGTTCCTTCTTCTGTCAGACCAACAGCATCGTGTTCAACCCCGTCCAGGGATCAACCGGGATCGTCCTGAACGTGTATTACATGAACAGCGGCACACTTACCTATCAGGCGGTGCCTTATACTCCTCCAGCCGGGTTCGACATCACACAATGGCACCACTACGGGGCCACCGTTTCGTGGGTGAATAAACAGGCCACCCTCTACGTCGATGGAATCATGGTTTATCAAGTGCCGTTCAATTATCCATTGAACGCGACCACCGCCCCGATCTACATAGGACATGACACCTATAGTTCCAGCCGGTATTTCAACGGACAAATGGATGACGCCCGCCTCTATTCCCGCATATTGAGTTGGAGCGAAATGCTGGAGCTCTCCGAGGAGTTTAACGGGCCTCCCTATTATTGAGGGTTCGACGGCGCCAGCCTGTTGTAGCTGGCCACGTTGGGGCCGGCGGGAATGGGCGTCGACTGGAAGGTTGCGCTGTTGTAGAGGCGGTCTGTTCTCAGCCGCCTGTTTTAAAACCAACGCGCGTAGCGCCCAAAATCCCAGATCCATGCCATCGTAAAAAGTGTGGCGCTTTGTGCGTTTGATTTCGACAGGCGGCTGAGAACAGACCGCCTCTACAACGCGTCTCTTGGGCGCTACTGGGGCACCGTGATGCGGATACGCTGAATAAGACCGTTAAAGAAGTAATCTTTGCCACTCGCAACCCCGATTCTAATTCCTCCCTCAAAGAGCGCGGGCGGTGTACTTTCGATCATGGCTTCCAGTTTGCCATCCAGAAATAGCGAAGCGTATTTGCCGTCGAATTTTAGAGTAACATCATAAAAACGCCCGATTTCCAGAGGCGCTTTGGTAGCCAGATAGCGCGTCGGCTTCCCATTTCGAGTAAACTCCACGCCCAGTTTCATATCCTGTCCTATTACCATGCGGAATCCTTTCTTTTGATATTCCATGGCTTCATAAATCCCGCCGCAATAACCAGAGGGCCTGGATTCCACAGCGAGCGTCACATTTAGGCTAAACGGGCCGACAGGGTTTAGTCCGGCCGTTTTCGAGGTCCCACAATGATTGTGTTGCTGGCGCCGGGCTTGATGAGGTCGGTGACATCATATTCGATGGGCAGTTGGCCGATGTGGGAGGTGCCGATTTTTTTGCCGTTGAACCAGGTTTCACTCTTGAAAGCCATTCCGTTGAACCGCAGCAGAGCCCGGTGACCGGCGGGGATCTCGCCGGGCAGTTGAAACTCGTATTTAAACCAGGACGCCATCCCCTCGGTCCGTTTGAAACCGGTGCCATCCTCATTGAGATATTTCTGGATCTGAGGATCGTAAGGTCCGCCTATGTTTTTGATGCTGGTTGGTTCGTGCGATGGGACTTGAACAGGCTGCCAGCCCTGGGCCGGCGGGGGATATTGAAATTCAATCCCCTTGATGGGCAGCGTCTGCCATTGCCCGTTCAGATCGATCTGTGCCCGGGGGCCGTTCGTTGTCAGTTCCACGGTTGGGAGGGTGGCGGCGGCACATAAAACTGCGAACAATTGGCTTACCATCAGGGCTGCCAAAAATTTGCCTTTGGCTCTTGATGCGACTTGCGAGCAGTCGGTCTGGCGTGATGGGAGAGTTGAGAATAGGAGGGGGATCATGGGAAATATTTGGCGTTAAAAGTTAGACGGCAATAACTAGACGTTAAAAAAAATAATTTAATTCAATCAGTTTTTAAGCACGGGGCGCGCACAAAAAACTGTTGGTCGGCATAGGGAGGGTGTGCTTTCATTACCCCCCCTCATCCGATTCAATTGATTATGAAAAAACGTCCTTTTGTTTTTACTATTTTTCTTTGCCTAACGCATGGTTTTCTCGTGGCGGCAGAGCCTGCCAGCCCATCTGTTTCAAAGAACGAAGCGCAGATGATATTCACCGGCGCGCGGGGAAGCGTCAAATTGAGCGGGACCTGGGAGGCTCTGCCGATTGAGGGCATTGATTTTCATTATCCGCCTCCTGCGCAGGGATGGAAGACGGAAAAGATTCCGATGCACGACTCCCCCCTGCTTGACGGAAATCCTTATGATCGGGGCGTTCCCGAATTCATTGATAAGGAGGGCCACTTTAAGAAAAAGACAGGCATGGCGGCATGGCTCAAGCGTGAATTCAAAAGCCCGCCTCCACTGGATCCCGACCAGCGCGCGCTGCTTGTTTTTAAGGGAATGTCCTACAAGAGCCGGGTCTGGCTCAATGGCAGGGAAATAGGCGGTTCCATCAATGGCTACGTGCCGGTCGCCTACGACGTAACCGGCATGTTGAAGCCGGGAGCCATGAACGAGCTGGTCGTGGGACTCGCCACTCGCGAAGCATTAATCGATATCGAGAACCGGACATTCATCACGGCGACCCGCGGGGCGAGTGCAGGGATTTGGGATGATGTGGAGCTTCAGGTCGTTCCGGCTGTCAGGATCGATGACGCCTTCATCAAAACCTCGGTGAAGAACAAACGAGTGGATGTGGACGTGACAGTGGTCAACGACGGAACATCGCCGCGCACGCTTACCCTTGACGGCGTAATCGAGGATAGCCATGGCCAGTTGCAAACGTCCCTCCCCCCCACTCCAATCACGGTGAACTCGGGAACCTCAAGCACGGTGACGATCAGCGTCAACTGGATCGCGCCGCAACTCTGGGCGCCTAAAACTCCTGCGCTTTATTTTACCCGCATTCAGCTTCACAACGGCGAGAAGCTCGTTGATTCCAAAACCGACCGCTTCGGGTATCGTGAGTTTGAAATCCGGGGCCGCGACTTTTATCTCAATGGCGTGCGTATCACGCTCCTGCGCAACAGCCACCTGCAGGTATTGGGATCGCACACAACGGTGGATACATTTGTCTGCCAGCAGGGCTATCCCTGCAACTCCATCCGCCTGCACTGCGGGTTCAACAACATAGAACTGCTCGATCTCTGCGACGAACTCGGGATCCTGACCATGCCCGAGGCGGGCTGGCTTACTCTCGATGACAATCATGTCGTCGAAAAACGCAACCTCTGGCTTCCCAACGTTGAAAAATATATCCAGTCGGTCATCCGTCTCCACCGCAACCGTCCTTCGGTCGTTCTTTGGAATCTGACCAACGAAACCTGCTGGGATAACACCGATCCAGCCCGGATGGAAATCGCCGATGGAGTTCTTGCTGCCGCCAGGGCCGCCGACCCGACGCGTCCGTTTGAAGCCGATGCCGACAATACCTGGGGAGGGCGTCTGCCAATCATCAGCATCCATTATCCGGAGGGAAACATCGGCAATTCCCTCCAGGCGAAATATCCAAACAGCAGTTATGTTTTCCCCAACGACTGGCATTGGTTGAAGAAGGAAGGCGAAAACACAAGCTGGCGCGGCAGGTTCGTCTGGGATCGTCCTCTGATCATCGGCGAGTACGCCGTCGGATGGGCGGGTGTTGCCGCCGACAATCTCTCAAGCTACATGGGCGAGTCGAATTATGATTGGGAGAAATGGCGCTACCAGAGCGCAGCCGGCGTCGAGGGACCCACCGATGACAATGAATACGTCAAGGCGCTCCAAGGCGTAACCGATGCCTGCCGCATTGACGGCGTGGCGGGCCTCAATCCCTGGGGCGGAAATCTTGCTCAGATCATGCCGAAAATCGCCGTCCGTCCGGTTGATTTTTTCCCGAACCTTTTTGGCGCTAAAACATCCGTTCGCAAATTTGTCGTCTTCAACGACACCCAGGAATCGTTCAACTATCCCACCCTGCAATGCCGCATGACCGTCAATGGAAAGACGATTTGGGACAAGAGAATACCGGTAAGCATCGGCCCGGGAGAGATCAAGCCGGTTGACATTCCGATCGACGTTCCACAAGTCACAACGGTCACCCCTGCGGAACTCACCGTCAATTTTCTCAGCCACTGGGCGGGCGGCTATCATTCCCGTTCGTTTTACAAGGAAACGGTATTCCTGGTTCCGCCGGGCACCCTGAAAAATATCGATAAATCCAAGGTGGTATTGCTCGACGCCAGTGGGAAGACGGCAGCGGCGATCAAGCAATTGGGAGCCGACATACCGGCGCTCAAAATCCTCACCGATGCGGACCTCAAGAAAGCGAAGCTACTCGTGGTTGGAGAACGCACCGATCCCAATCCTTTCCGCGACACTATCAACGCTTTCGCTCAAAACGGCGGGGCGGTTCTGGTGTTGCAGCAGGACGGAACAAAATCCATTGCCGGGGAACTTCCCGAAAGCGATCCCGTGCATATTTCGACGCGCTCATGGAAACGAACCTTTGATTCTCCCATCACGCGCGATCTCGACGACCGGCAATTCTCCTACTGGCGTCCCGATCATCTGGTTTCCTACAAGACCTTCCGCAAACCTTCAGGCGGCCCGGTCCGTTCCCTGCTCGACGCAGGCGGGTTGTATGGAATGGTCTGGTCTCCCCTTGTCGAACTTTCAGAAGGCAAGGGAGTCTTTCTGGCTTGTCAGCTTAATCTGGCCGGTCGCGTGAGCGAGGAGCCAATGGCCGGACTGCTCCTGAGCCGGTTGATGAACTACGGTTTTCAATACAAGGCGGCACCAACCCCTTCGTTGCGCCTTCTGGCAGGAACGAACGCTTCTGTTCGAAATGCTTTGTCGTCAGCCGGAGTCGTTTTCACCGAAGGTTTGAATGGTAAAGGGCCGGTGTTGCTCGATGCTTCCTTCTCTCCCGCCAAACCCCAGATCGACACGCTGAAGCATTATTTGCAAGGCGGCGGCCACCTTTGGTTACACGGATTTGGCAAAGACAACAGCGTGCCAATCGCAGATCTTTTCCCCTTCAAACCGGAGTTCGTTGCCTACGACCAGACGGTACAGGCAGCGGTACGTCGGTCTGATGATCCCTTGATGAGCGGGCTCTCTTCGTTCGACTTTTTCTGGAGCAAACAGGGCGGAGAATCCCGTCTCGATATTTTCGAAAAGGCCAAAGCAACGGCCAAACTCGGCGGGGAAGTGCTTCATGCTCCCGACCTGAACTCGGCTCAAGCGCTGACAGAACCGGCGCTTATGACAAAAGTGCCGGTTGGCAAGGGAACGATCCTGGTGGACAATATCCTCTGGGAACAGGCGCTCGGTGCCGAATTGGAAAAAGTGAATCGCATTGTTGCCTCGCTGGCTCTGAACCAGGGCGCCCAGGTTCGACTGCCCGGTGCGGACGAACCGGATTACGATTATTTCAACATCGATTTATCCAAACAGGCCAATGCCGGCTACTACAACAAAGCCACCGGCAAAGTGCCCGGTTGGACCGCGGATGGCGAAAACGACATGCGCTTTTTCCTGATCAACCACACCGGAAAATTAGGCGGCGTCGAGGCCGGAATGGAAGAACCCACGGAAGCTTTCCCGTCCAAGATCACGTTTGTGCGTCGTCCTTTTGCGCTGACCGATCCAAAGAAAAACGAAGGCAAAGGAGTGATCAGTCTTCGCGGGAAGGGACACGGCGAGCAACTGCCCGAGGCCGCCAATGGCATCCCTGTGGGACATAAGGCCGACAAACTCTGGTTCCTCCATTCCGAAGGATGGGTTTCCGCCAGCCAGCAGGAATTCGCGCGGGCGGTGATCCATTACGAAGACGGTGGCACCGAGACTTTCCCATTCCGTTACGGCATTGAAGGCAGCGACTGGTGGGCTCCCGCAACGCTTTCCAATGCCAAGGTCGCCTGGACCGGCCGAAACCTGGTGCATTCTCCTGTGGGAATCTATCTCTCCGAGTGGACCAATCCGCGGCCTAACGAAAAAATCAAATCGATCGACTTCATCGGAAACCTCTCTCCCACCCAGACGGTGCTTCTCGGAATCACCGGGGGCACGACCAAGGGAAGCGGCAAACCGGCTGCGCATCCCATCAGCTTATGGAATCTCGAGGGATCTTCGGATTCAAAAATAATGAATGCCGTTCACGATGGCGCCCCTCTTAATCTGGGGAAACCGGCTCCCGAACCGGCGACCCTGGAAAACATGCCTTGCTTCCGGTTCCAGAACGGAGCCTTCCTCCAGGGGGATTATCAATCGATGCCGGAAATGGGAAAAGGCGGGCCGTTTACGTTCGAAATTTCCATGGCGGTTGCAAGCTACTCAACCCGCCCCGGCGGAGACGGAATTGTCCAAGCCGGGTACGGCAGTGGCGGTTTTCGAATGTACTTAAGCAACGAAGGTCGGCTTGGTGTGGCCCTCTTCACAACACAGGGACCGAAGTACCTGACCGGAAAAACCCCTCTTGAAAAAGGGCGGTTCTATTCGGTTAAAATCGTGTTCGCCGAGGATCATGCGACGCTCTTTGTTGATGGCAAACCTGACGCCGTTATTACCAGCACACCCCCGGCAGCTCAAACCAGCGGAATCACCATCGGCACAGGATCAGGGATCGGAAACTTCGACGGATGGATCCGCAAAATCGAGTTTCAATCTTCTCGTTAGGTTTCAATCACACTCGGTACTGGAGGGCAACGCGCTGTCCTGATCTTTACCCACAACCTGTAGAGGCGGTCTGTTCCCAGCCGCCTCCAATTTTGCATTTCAAAAACCATCCAGTTTGCTTATTGCCAAAAGACAAAGATGG
>Ga0364919_10172_pt1 | contig 30168 bp, 27 predicted proteins | sample SorcelJu500001C7_2_FD_206953 | JGI IMG/M metagenome (GOLD analysis project Ga0364919, IMG submission 206953) | Enriched cells from Trout Bog Lake Hypolimnion, Wisconsin, USA - BchlTB.June20.5000.01.C7 | ecosystem: Environmental > Aquatic > Freshwater > Lake > Hypolimnion/Profundal zone | place... | reverse complement strand
CAACAGGAAGACGCCCATCCGGCTGGTACTGAAGGGCAAGTGGGCGGCGGCCCGCAAGCCGGTCGAACCGTTTTCCGCTACGCCGCAAGGCGACGACACCCAGATCGAAGTCCAGCCGGAATCCTACCTGCCGATGAAAAGCGAACTGAAAACTGGGGCCTGATACGTTCGGAACCGACGCGAATACCGTGCATGGACCATTTGTCATGGCCGATCCGAAAGTGGGGTAAACCAGCCGGTTTGAAGATGGGGTTTTCTTCGGCTGGATCTTCTTCGGTGATTTGAGCAATCGTCTTCTTCCGTCTTCTTCGGATTTGGGGAGTGGGTTTTCTTGGCGTAGCATTTTCTTCGGGGATGGGGGTGTCTTGGGGCATCATGGGGCTCTGAATTTGGAGCTTTCCATGACCCATGAGAGACGGCGCAGGTGCCATCACTGCAAGCGGTTGTATCGCGCTGACCCGCGGAATCGGCGGCATCAACAGTATTGTTCGGAAGCTGTCTGCCGTACGGCCAGCAAGGCCGCCAGCCAGCGCTGGTGGCGGGCTTCGGTCGAGGGGCGGGATTACTTCCGCGGCGCGGTGAACGTGCGGCGCGTGCAACTCTGGCGGAAAGCCCATCCGGGCTACTGGCGAACCTGCCGCCGGAAGCGGCGCGCGTTACAAGATCACTGCGCGCCACAAGTCCTTGTTCCACAAGGCGGCAGGCCCACTTTAAATGCGTGCGCGTTACAAGATCTCTTGGTCACGCAGGGCCTTACCCTCACCGGGCTGGTCGCGCAGTTAACCGGTTCGACGTTACAAGAGAACATCGCTTCGAGCACCCAGCGACTGATACTCTTGGGCCAGCAGATTCAGGGCCCCAGTGATAGGAGTACCAGTCATGGCAGTGTTCAAACGGGTGTTGTGCCGGGAGCGCTTGCGGCGAGTTCCGGAGCAGTTCAGTTGGCTCGACCACCGGCTGGTGCGGGATAAGCACCTGGCCCGTTGTTCGGTGGAGTCTCTGGCGCTGTACCTGTTCCTGGTCACCGTCTGCGACGGCGAGGGCTTGAGCTATTACTCGGATCGGGCCATCGCGGAATTCCTGCCCCTGGACAGCGCCGCCCTGACCCGTGCCCGCCAGCAACTTCTGGCCGTGCGGCTCATCGCGTACCAGAAGCCTTTGTACCAGGTGCTGGCCTTGGATCCGCCCCGCGCCGGTGGCGGGGCACCCCTGAGCCTCGGCCAGGTTCTCCAGGGACTGGAGCGTGCGCCATGATTGACTACCAGCGGTATTGCCAGATCAAAGACTACCAGGAGAACCACCACCTGACCACGGCCCAGATTGCCCGCGAATTGCATCTGGACGAACGCACCGTGGCCAAGTGGCTGGCCATGGGCAAGTTCCGGCTGCGGGAGATGGTCCCCAAGCCCAGTAAACTCGATCCCTTCAAGCCGCAGATCGTCCGCTGGCTGGCCAACCATCCCTACACCGCCACGCAGATCTTCCTGCGGCTCCGCGAGAGCGGGTACACCGGCGGCATCACGCTGGTCAAGGATTACGTCCATCACGTTCGCCCGCCACATCCCGCAGCCTTCCTGACGCTCTCCTTTGCCCCTGGCGAGTGCGCCCAGGTGGACTGGGGGCAGTTCGGCGTGATTAACGTGGGCAACACCCGCCGCCGTCTGAGCTTCTTTGTCATGGTGCTCTGCTACAGCCGTCTGCTGTATGTCCAATTTACGCTCTCCGAGACCATGGAACACTTCCTGGCTTGCCATGCCGCAGCCTTCACCTTCTTCGGTGGCGTGCCCGCCAAGTGCATGGTCGATCACCTGAAGTCCGCAGTGCTGCGCCGCGTCGTCGGCCAGGCGCCCGTGTTGAACCCCCGGTACAAGGACTTCGCCGACCATTACGGCTTTACCATCACCCCCTGCGGCGTAGGCCAACCCCAGGAGAAGGGGCGCGTGGAGAATGCCGTCGGCTACATCAAGAAGAACTTCCTGGCCGGTTTGGAACTGCGGGACTTTGCCCTGGTCAATCCGGCGGCCCGGCAGTGGCTCGACACGGTGGCCAACGTCCGTCTCCACGGGAGCACCAAGCGTAAACCCCTCGAACTCTTCCAGGCCGAACAGCCCACACTCCAACCCCTGGCGCCCCGGCCCTACGATGTCGGCGTCCTCCTGCCGATTCGCGCTAATAGTCAGTTCCGTGTGACCCTGGACACCAATACCTACTCGGTGCCCGCCGTCTATGCCGGGGCGCACCTGACCCTCAAGGTCTATCCCGATCACCTGTGTGTGTACCATCAGGACAAGTTGCTGGCGCGCCACGTCCGCTGCTACGACCGCCACCAGGACTTCGAGGATCCCGATCATCCCCGGGCCTTGCTCCAGCAGCGCCACCGGGCCCGCGACCAGAAGTTGCTCCAGCGGTTCCTGGCCCTGACCCCCAAGGCCGAGGCCTTCTACCACGGACTGGCCGAACGGCGGCTCAACGCCCTGGAACACGTCCGCAAGATCGTGGCCCTCAGCGAGATCTACGGCCCAGAGCACACCGCCCGGGCCATCCACGACGCCTTGGAATTCCAGGCCTTCAGTTGCGAGTACATCGCCAACCTCCTGGAACAGCGCCAGCGTCTCCTGCCGGAGCCTGGCGCACTGCACCTGACCCGCCGCCAGGATCTGCTGGATTTGGAGTTGCCCGCACCCAACCTGGGCCTTTATGACACGGACCCGGAATCACCTTCCACGCACGGAGATGCCCATGAACCCGAACCCGAACAACCCCCCCCGGATGACGCCCGATGAACTCGGCCAGCAACTCGCCTACCTGAAGCTGCCGTATATGCAGGAACATTGCGAGGAACTGGCCACGCAGGCCGCCGAACACCAGTGGTCCCATGTGGACTTCCTGGCCCGGCTGATCGATCAACCGGCTACAGGTCCAGAACCTCTTCCGCCTCAAGTTCATTGAGGACAAGGCCAACGTTATCGTGATTGGCGGAGTCGGTTTGGGGAAAAGCCACCTGGCCATCGCCTTGGGCCACGCGGCCGCCACGGCGGGCTTCCGGGTCCGCTTTACCACCGCCATCGACATCATCAACACCCTCTCCGCCGCCCACAACGCCGGACGCTTCGTACAGGAACTCAAGAAATACACCCGCCCCGACCTCCTGGCCATCGACGAACTGGGATATTTGCCCATCGACAAACGCGGGGCCGATCTGCTCTTCCAAGTCATCAGCCAACGCTACGAATGCGGCGCGGTCGTCCTGACCACCAACAAGGCCTTCAAGCACTGGCCCTCCATCTTCAACAACGACGCCACGCTCACCTCGGCGATCCTCGACCGCATCCTCCACCACGCCGAAACCATCGTCATCGAAGGCAAGAGCTATCGCATGAAAGACCGCATCGAACTCTGATCCCGCCCCATCCCCCCACACCACCCTGCAACCATCCTCTGCACCAGCACGTTCGCACCGGCCAATTCACCCCATTTTCAAACCGGCGGATTTACCGCATTTTCAGACCGGCGCTGACAGGCGGTCGTCAAGTCCATGGGCAAGTCGCTGGTAATGCTCGGCGTCATCACCAATCTGTTGCCGCAGAACAGTGAGCGGGAACTTCCGCAGATCACCGATGGTGTTGATGCCGAGCAGCTTGAGGCGTGCGGCCATTGCTGGCCCGATGCCCCATATCTTTGTCACCGGCATGGGGGGCAGCAGGACATCGACATCTTCTGGGCGGATGACAGTCAGGCCATCGGGCTTGTGCAGATCGGAGCCAAGTTTCGCAAGGAACTTGTTGGGGGCCACGCCCACCGAAGCCGTCAGGCCGATTTCCTTCTTGATGCGATCCTTCATACGCTGGGCCGCAGTTTCGGCTGGCCCAAGAAGATTTGCGGTGCCGGTGAGGTCGAGAAATGCCTCATCGATACTCAAGGGTTCGATCACCGGCGAAAAGTCATCAAGAATGGCGAACATTTGGCTGGAAATCTCACCGTAGCGATCATGCCGCACCGGGACAATGATGGCATGGGGACAGAGCCGTTTGGCTTGGACCATGGGTTGGGCGGAATGACATCCGAAGGGGCGGGCTTCATAGGAAGCGGTGGCAACCACTCCACGGGGGCCGTCGTAGCCGACCAGAACCGGCTTGCCCTTGAGTTCTGGGTGATCCATCTGCTCAATGGACGCAAAGAAGGCATCCATGTCGAGGTGGAGGATGGAGGGGGTGGGGCTAATTTGTAACCTCCGTTACCGCTACGTTTCCAATGCCCGCCGAAATGCCGGATGAATTACGTACACCGAAGCGTCTGTTGGTGCATCTCCAATCATCCCTTTCAGCTTGGCGAGATTGTAAAACGTCTGGTATGAGTAGCTCTCTCGGTCGCTACTCACTACCCCGATAAATGAGAACCAGAGAAGAGCATCTCTCACCTTCGGAATATCCACATCAGGCACCTTGGCATCTTGAAGAATGAAGTCAATCTCCGTCATCGACAGCCGTGCATTCGACCAACCGACAAATTTCAACAACACATCGGGATGCTGCGGAAACACATCTCTTAATTCGTATCGCAGATCGTTAAACATGTCCTCAGAGAACCCCATTTCGGCGTCACGTACATCCTTCTCCTCAACTCTCTTGTGGCTCCGGCTCACTGCAATCTGAATAGATTTGGAAGTGAAGTTCAACACATCTCTGGGTCGCAGGAACGTTCGTGCCAGTATATAGCGGAATGAGTCTTCGCCAGCAATATGAGGGTCGAATAAACGGGACCATATATCCTCGAAGCTGCCCTGCATGCGATTGTCTTGATTGAAACGTTTTAACAACAGTTCCTGAATCAGTTCCGTGTCCGACCAGTCGAGGTTGGCAACAGACTCCTTCCCTCGATCGGGCGTGTTGTCGAGTAACAAATCGTAAACGTCTTTCCGCACAAACAGCACTGTATGGCAGTCAACATCATACTTTGCCAGATATCTTTGAAACTTTCGTGTTGCTTCCACGAGGCACCGTAAAATGATAATGTCCTCTTTGCGAGTGCCGTGCGATGACCATCCTTTGTCAATATTGTCAAACAATAACCACAGTGCGGTGCCGCCCCCTAAATAATCCACTAAAGCCTGCTGTAGTGGCTCGATGTCACCGCCATAGATCATTGCCGTGATGTCTTTTGACTGGAGCGATGCTCCCGTTTTCGCAGCAAAAGCGTCTGTCACCTTATTCACGAGGTGCATTATTCGTTCTGAAAAGTCACCTTCATCATCTGGAACATGGGCAGAATATAACGCCCTAAGCCGATTATAAGATTTCATCAAGGTGGCATCGGCGTAAGCCGACTGTACGTCTCGTTCCAGTAGTTTATGAGCCACTTCCAGCAGCAAGAGATGTGTCCAGAAGGCGGTCAGGGTATGTTCTTGATAGCCCTCGGAAAGCTTTTCAACAACCCCCTCACGAAGTTTGACTAATTGATGCCCTTCTGGTTTGAGATCGAGAAGTAGACCACGTTTCCGATATCCCACGGCATTTCGAATTCCGTAGAACAAGGCAGTTTTTCCAGACCCCTTTCGACCTACGACCAATCGTGCATGCCCTTGAACCGCCTGTTGAAATTGTGGCGTCTTTACAAAGTAGTTGGCCAAGGACTGAATTTCATTTTCCGCAGCAACGTCACCCAAATCAATTTGCTCTAATATTCCTGTGAGTACGATTGCACTAGCATCTGAACCCGACTGCAAGGTGTCTGCCGTTGCTCGAACCAACCCTTCCACCAATCGAGGAATTTGTGAAACCTCAAAATAGGGCTGAACGACATCTCGGTAATCGATGGGTTGGACGATATGGCCTTCTTGCAGCATCAAGACATGTTTCCCAGCCGCCATTGCCATGCCGGACACAAAGGCACATCGTGCATTGTGAACAAGTGCGCCCTTGCGGTTCGTATCGAGCAGGTGTGCTACAACGCCTAGCGAACTAAATACCTGTTTGTGTGCCTCATGCAGAGATAATCGTGGGGTCTCCCGTGGGTCGAACGTTCTGAATCGAAAGTATGATTTCTTTAAGCATGAAAACAGCTTGACGCTTCCGTCCGTGTCTAGTGGACTTTTAATGTAGTAGATCGGCTGCTTCCTATTCAATTGCGGGAGGACGCTTATGGCCTCCTGAACCTTTGACCCATTCTTTGTTGCAATGCTGGCCAGTTGTCCACTGTTTTCAAACGTTTCGTAGCCAAGTGTATCAAAAATGCCGAGTTCGCTCCATACCGCTTCCTCTTTGTCGAAGCTGACATCTCTAACGGGAAGAACTGGTTTTCCAAGGCCGATGGCATATCCAACCTCAAACAGAACGTTAAAATTGAGGTTGGTCAGATTGGCTACTAGTAACCGACTAGTACGAATTGCCTTGCAAATTGAACAAAAAAGTATACTCCCGCCAACATTCAGGCTTTCCCTGTCAGCGGGCGGGCAAATACGGCCAGTCGCGGGCGGGTTAAAAACGGCCATTTTTCAGGAAGCGTGATGCGCTCCGTAAACTTCGAGCTTTTCCGTATGGAAAGCGCGAGGTTTGCGGATGTCCAATCACCTGAAAGTGGCCATGATTCAAGCAGTTACAAAACTCAAAGACGGTGGCTTGTCGAACCGTCAGATCGCCCATGCGTTGGGGATTGACCGGGGTACCGTCGCGCGGCATTTGGCGGCGGCTAATTCAAAACCGGCCAGCAACCCGCCCCCCGGCTCGGCAGGTGTGTTGGACTCAAATACGGCCAACAACCCGCCCGCCGGCTCGGAAGGCGTGCGGGACTCAAATACGGCCAGTAACCCGCCCCCCGGCTTGGGCGTGGTAAATGGGGGCTTGCCGGGGGCGCCGGCGGACGGAGCCATCGCGGCGGCACCACGGCGGCGTTCGGGTCCGGCCAGTGAATGTGAACCTTACCGGCAGTTCATTTTGGAGAAACTGGCGCTGGGGCTCACGGCGCAGCGGATCTACCAGGATCTAGTCGGCGACACGGACTTCACGCACAGCTACGACAGCGTCAAACGTTTTGTGCGGCAGGTGGTCGTGACGATCGCCTTGCCGTTCCGCCGGATGGAGTGCGCGCCGGGCGCCGAGGCGCAGGTGGACTTCGGAAGCGGCACGATGATCGGCCCGCCGCAGGGGCAGCGGCGGCGGAGCCATGTGCTGCGGATCGTGCTGAGTCACTCGCGCAAAGGCTACAGCGAAAGCGTGTTCCGGCAAACCACCGACGACTTCCTGCGGTGTCTGGAGAATGCCTTTTGGTCCTGGGGAGGCGTGCCGCGGATCCTGGTGATTGACAACTTGCGCGCCGCGGTGACGCAAGCCGACTGGTACGATCCGACATTGAATCCGGTAGTGGAGGCGTTCTGCGCCCACTACGGGACGGTGATTCTGCCGACCAAACCTTATACGCCGCGGCACAAGGGGAAGATCGAGCGGGGCATCGGCTACGCCAAGGATAATGGCTTGGCCGGCCATGCGTTCGTCGACCTGGCGGGGCAGAACCTGCATCTGCGGGAATGGGAAGCCACGGTGGCCGACCGGCGGATTCACGGCACCACGCGGCAGCAGGTCGGGAAGGTCTTTATGGAAGTGGAACGCGCGGTGCTCCTGCCGCTGCCGGCGGAGCGCTTCCCGTACTTCCATGAGAGTCAGCGGCAGGTGCATCGCGACGGTCACGTGGAGGTGGCCAAGGCCTATTACTCGGTGCCGCCGGAGTATGTGGGGCGGGCGGTCTGGGCGCGCTGGGATGCCCATACGGTGCGGGTATTCAATCACCGGCATGAGCAGATCGCGCTCCATGCGCGGCAGGAGCCGGGGCGTTTTGGCACCCAGGCCAGCCATATCCCGTCGGCCAAGACCTCGGGCATGGAACGTGGGAAAGACTGGATGCTCCAACGGGCGGCGGTGCTCGGGGCGCACACGCACGCGTGGGCCCAGGCCATGCTTCAGGCGCGGGGCATCCCGGGAATCCGCGTGCTCCAGGGTCTGCTGAGCCTGGCGAGCCGGCATGCCGCAGCGGCTATCGAAGCGGCCTGTCAGATCGCCGTGAGCCGTCAGGTCTACCGCCTGCGTGATGTGCGGGCGTTGCTGGAGCACGGCGGGGTCGTGCAGGAGCCGCTGCCGCTATTGGAGGATCATCCGCTGATCCGCACGCTGGGGGAATACGACGCGTTGGCGGCCTTCCCCGAATCCCCGTCGGCTCTGCCGGAGGCGCCATGAACCAAAAGGAAGCAACAGATAGAAGCTGGCGCGGGGGCCCACCGGCGTTCCCGATTGGCCGCTTCCCGCCGCTGGGAGCTTCCCAAACCGCCCGCCAATCCCCCGGGATTGGCCTGCGGTTCGGATCAGCTCCGGCGCGGCGGGAAGCTCGACCGGCCCGCGGGCGGCGCCCCCCTTGCCTTCCCCGTCCCTTACGTGGAAGGCAAGGGGGACTCTGTTGTAGTTACAACCAGAAGGCCCGCAGAACCCGATCCCGACGCGGCGCTGCACGGCAGCCAATGTGGACTGCCGCCGGCAGCGCTGACTATTTGGTCTTACCCGAAAGGATGACGATGAACGATGGATTGCTTGGTGCCCTCAAGAAGCTGCGGCTCTCCGGACTTTGCCAGACGCTGGAGGTGCGCCTCCAGGAAGCCTCCGGCAACCAGTTGAGCCACGCGGAATTCCTGGAGTTGCTGATCCAGGACGAACTGGCGGTGCGCCAGGACCGGATGATCCAGCGGCGCATGAAGGCCGCCGGCTTCCGCGAGATGCGCACGCTGGAAGACTTTGACTGGCAGTTCAACCCGTCGATCAAGCGCAAACAGGTCTTCGACCTGGCCACGTGCCGCTTCATACGGGAAGGTCGTGACGTGCTACTGCTGGGCCCGCCGGGTGTGGGCAAAAGCCACCTGGTCCAGGCGCTGGGCTACCAGGCGATCCGCGCCGGCCTGGTGGTCTACTACCGCTCGATCTTCGACGTGGTCCGCGACTTCCTGCAAGAGGAGGCCTTCGCCGGTCAGGACAAAATGCTCACCAAATACCTCAAGCCGGATCTGCTCATCATCGATGACATGGGAATAAAGCAACTGCCGCGGCGCTCCGGGGAGTTCCTCTTCGAGATCATCCTGCGCCGCTACGAGACACGCTCCACGATGATGACCTCCAATCGCCCGCTGGAGGACTGGGGTAAACTGCTGGCCGACGTGCCTTCGGCCACGGCCATCCTGGACCGGTTCCTGCATCACGCCGAGATCCTATCCATCACCGGGCGGAGTTACCGACTCAAAGATCGTGCCGGCAACGGCGCTATTGCGAAGAAGACGGCGGAAAAGTCAGAAAAAGAGACTTGCCAAGAAGCCGTTGGGTAAAGTATATAAGGTGTTCAATAACTGGCCGCTTTTGACCCGCACTTCCCTGGCCGTATTTAACCCGCCCGCTGACATCCCACGATATCCAGTGGGCTTTGGACGAATGGTGTTGGAGATGTTCGACCGCAGCCGACACAGTTCGTGCGATGTGAGATGGTTGACTTGGGTACGCAAAGAACCCTTTGCTTACGATCACCTCGGAGAGACTCTGGTCGCATTGGCCGGATGCGTACTGGCAGTATGGATTACATTTACCGGAAGTCATAACATGTCTCCTTAAACCTTAATTACACCCTTTCCACCACGTCCACCGCAATCAACCGGTCACAATTCATCTCCACATGCTCCGGCAGGTTTCCACCGGTTATCAAGACGCCCAATTCCATGTTGCCGAAACCACGGGCCACCTACAAATCCATCCCAGCCCCATTGATCCGCAACCACTCCTTCCGCTCCCGGTAGTCCGGCATCACCTTGTCCACTTCATTCCAGAACGCCGCCGTGTGGTTCGGAAAGATCAGGTGGGCCAGTTCATGGACCACGATGTAATCCAAAACGGTTAGCGGGGCCATCATGCACTTCCAGTGGAAGTTCAGGTTCCCACCGGGCGTCCATGAAGCCCACCGATGCTTCAGATCGATGACCTTTATCGACTTGGGCAGGACATCCATCTTGGCCTGAAAATAGGCGACCCGTGGCGGGATGTGGGCCATCCCTTTTTCACGGAAGAACACCTTGAAGGCATCGTGTGCATCGGGGGTGGGGCCGTTGTTTGCCCGCAGGCAGAAATACCCATCCTTAAGCATCAACGGCTCGGCAAGGTCAGGAACCAGTTTGAGACGGTAAGACCGTCCCAGATACAGGAAACCTTCGCCGTTGACATAATCCCGGTGAATCCTTCGGGCGTTGAGGTCTTGCCATTCCGCAAGACCTCGGTAAATCCACTTCCGTTTGCCCTCAAGTAACTCCTCGACCTGCCGGTCGGACAGATTCTTGGGCACCAGCACGGATATTTCGCCGTCTCGCTCGATGTAAATGCTGGCGGTCTTGCGCTGGCTACGCTTCAAGGCATAGTCGATGTCCTTGTAGGTCCGCATCATTGCAAAATGTCCTTGTGCCGGACCTTCGCTAAGGCGGTGATCTCGGTGACAATCCGGTCGCTCTTTTTGACGATCTCGTTCACGTTGGAAAAGAGAAGCAAGTCGGATAATTCCCCCTTAAGCTTGCTGACTTCCGGGGGATTGCCCCAGAAGTTGATGATGCCAATCGTCCGCTTCAACTTCTCCAGTATTTGCGTCACCAACCCGGCCACAGTCGCCGTGTGCGCTGTCGGAACACCCCCTTTGCCAAAGGCGATCAGACCGATCAGATCGTAGAACGGCCCTGATCTGGGGTCTTTGTCATCCTTCCGGCCTGCTTCGGCCTCATTCCGCAGAGTAAACAGGTGCTTGTACAGTTCGTCCCAATTGTCTTTGTACTGCTGGATCAGCGACTCCAACTTATCGCTTAACTTCTTGTACAACACCGGGTCTTCATCGAGGTGGACCTTGCAGTGTTTGCGGATGGCATGTTCCATCTCGCTGGCCTTTGCCTTGGGCGACTTGTTCTTCTCCAGTTCCGTGATGAACCGGGGGGACAGCAGTTCGACCGGCTTGATCTTCGGGTTGATTCCGAGGCTGATGAGATGCTCGTTGATGAGCAGCCGCACTTTTTCCCCGGCCCCGGAGATATTCAGGCTGTCGTCCTTGTACCGATCCTTGACCTTCGCCAACAGGTAGCCGAACCGCTTGGTCGGAATCTTGTACGGGTTCGCCAACGCACTGGGAAGGATGATGTCCATGCTTTGAAGAAAGGCGTTGAGGTTGACCTCAAACGTCTGCCGGAGCCGCAGGTCTTTCATGGCCTCGATGGCTTGTTCAAGAATATCGTAGTTCTTTTGCGGGTCGGCAATCTTCTGCTGCACCCACGCCTCGATGTCAGTCACCTTCTGCTCTTGGAACAATTGCAGCAGGCGGCGGTATCGAGTTTCCAGAATCGGAAGTTCACTGTTGATGTCTTTGAAGCCTTCATGCAGGTCTTTCTGCTCGTCGGCGGCATAGATGGAGAGGGCCGCTTTGAGATGGTCGGTCAGGCCAATGTAGTCCACGATGTAACCCCGAGTCTTGCCTTTGGCGATCCGGTTCACCCGAGCAATGGTTTGCAGCAGGTTGTGATCTTTCACCTTCTTGTCGATGTACATCACCTGCTCGATGGGGGCATCGAATCCGGTCAGCAGCATGTCGCATACGATCAGGAAGGCCACCCCGGTATTGACCTTCTCGGGATTGGTGCAGTCGAACCGCCGTTTGAAGTTCTCGACGGCATCTATTTGTTGGCCGTGCTTGCGGGCCTGTGTAATCACCAGCCGCTCATTGGTTCCCTCGGACGAGACGACCACGGCTGATTTGAGGAAGGCGATCTTCTGGCAAAGCTGGTCATCCCGGTACTTGCCTTGCTGGTCTTCCGGCAGCTTGTGGGGATCACCTGTCCATACAGGCTTGGCCTGCTCCTCGGCCAGTCGTTCAGCGACAGCCTTGTCGATGTAGTTTTTGTAATTCACCGCTGCCATCTTGGAGTCACAAACCACTTGGGCCTTGAAGCCGTTGGGCAGGATGTTGTCGATGTAGTGCCGCACCAAGTCGGCGGCGATAGCCTCGATCCGTTGCGGGGCTTCCATGATGTCGCCGGTGGTGCCCCACTTCTTCTTCAACGCCAGAACCTCAGCGTCGGAAAGTTCTTGCATCAGATCATAGAAGGGGCGGCTCCGTATCTTGGCTAACTTCTCCACCAACTCGATGTTTTCAGGCTTTTTCATCTGGGATGCAATGTGTTTCTCGGCAACCGCATCCACTTTGTCATCAAATTTGGACTTGTCCTTCAGGGCGGTATCCGCAGTCTTCCCTTCATAAAGAATTTGCACTGTCGCCCCATCGGCCACGGCGTCTTGGAGCTTGTACTTGTCGATATAGCCGCCAAAGCGTTTCTCGGTGGTCTTCTTGTCCTTCACCACGATCAGGGGCGTCCCGGTAAAAGCCAGACGTGTGGCGTGAGGAAACGCCTCAAAAAGATTGTCACCCAGATCGCCAGACTGTGTGCGATGGGCTTCGTCAATCATCAGTAGGATGCGTTCGGACTCATTGACCACGCCGATGCAGGCAAACTCGGGCACTTTGCCCAGCACGTCTTCCATGTAGTCCGGCCTGTCCCGGTTTGGGTTCTCCAGAAACTTGTGGATCATCACCATGTTCAAGTTCGAGGCGGGACCGGCCAGCTTCACCTTCAGGTCGGCGGAACTGGTGATGTACGTGACCTTCTCTCCAGCCAGTTCCGCCGTCTCGCCCAGTTGCTCTTCGAGGTCCGTGCGGTCGTTGACAAGGCAGACCTTGAAATCCTTCAGGTCATCGCACATGCGGAGTTTACGGATGACAAAGACCATCGTGAGGGATTTGCCAGACCCCTGCGTGTGCCAGATCACGCCAGACCGGTCCTCCGGCGTTTTCCCTGTGCGAAGCCGGTGGATGATCTTGCAGACCGCCCGGTACTGCTGGTAACGGGCGACAATCTTGGCCCGCACCTTGCCGACATCCATGAACACCGTGCAGGTGCGAATAAGGTCGAGGAGGGTTTCCTTCGGCAGCATTCCCTGAATCAGCTTTTCCTGCTGCCGCACATGCCCAAGGGGTGGCGTGAACACCCGGTACTTCTCGGGGAAGATGTCCTTCCACGGTGAAAAGAACTCCTCATCGGTGGCCGTGATACTGCCAAAGTCAGCTTTTTCGCCGGTGGTGCGGATCAGAAGTTGATTCGTAAAGAACAGTTTTGGTTCCCCTTCCCTCAGCCCGGCCAGCTTCGTTTCTTCCCGCTGGTCGCTGTACCGCATGAGTTGCTGGAAGGCTTCGTACATCGGGTTGGCGGTGAAGTCGCTGGTGTCCTTACACTCGATGACGACCAGCGGCAAACCGTTGACGAACAGCACGATGTCGGGAATGATGAAGCCCTTGCCAGCCCCCGGCGTGTCGATGCGGAATTGGTTGATAGCAAGAAAATGATTTCGTTCGGGATGCGCAAAGTCAATCAGCTTGACGTTCGGGTATTCTTCGCCGGTGATCTCGTTCCTATCCACCTGCGCCCTAAACAGCAGTTCCAGAACCATCTCGTTGGCCTCAACGAGGCTCTTGGTCGCCGGGTTGAGCAACTCCTCGATCAGGTCGTCAATCTGCTTTTCGGTCAGCCATGGTTGGCCCTGATCTGTGCGATTGATGTCGTGCAGGCTCTTTCGGAACCTGCCTTCCAGAATGACTTCTCGAAAGCTGGTACGAAAGCTCTTTGTCGGGTCGGTTGGGACGCCCATGCCCTGATCCACGACCTCCCAGCCGAGTGAGGCGAGTTGGTCGAGAAATGGCTTTTCGACAAAGGCGTGTTCAGACATGAGCCAGAGCCTCCTCATCGACCTTTACCCGGACCTTGCCGGTGAGCAGGTCTTGCATGAGGCCGGATTTCAAACATCTGTAGTTGCTAATGTGCCTCCGCATAGTTGCCAGCATCACATCCAAACAGCGTAAAGAGTTGGCAATGTGCTTTTGCTCTTGCTCAAGCGGAACGATAAGCCTTAATCGTCGCAATACTTTAATTGATAGCTCTGCCCTTGTGGAACCTACGATGGCGTTGTTCAAATGTGCTTGAAAATGAGGTGATTCCAGCAGTTGTCGAAGGTATTCAGAAGACACATTGCTCGTGGGTCGGATGCGGGCAATATCACGGCTAATGTTGCCGTGAAACCAATCCGGGGCGATATCAACCCGGCCTGTGGTTCCTTTCACAGAGAGCAGTACATCGCCACCACGGATGCGACTCCTAGCATATTGAGCCTCGATCATGCGAGAACATCGATGCACATCACGAAAATCACCTTTTAGATTCCATATTGCAAGGACGGAAATCCCGTGTTCGTCGTGTCCACCCGGTTGAACGATCCCATAACAAATAGGGGCATCCGGCGGTGTAATGTCATCGAACGTGGGTGTAGCCCAGTCCTTCGGAATCCATCCCAACTCAGACGGCTTATAAAGTTCAGGGGTCTCGGCTTGGCTTGGCCGCAGATGGCCGTGTGTGTCCACGCCACGGGTGAATAGATCGTACATCATTCCCTGTTTGATCGCCTGATATTTCGCAATCAGAGATTCCGCCTTCTCGATCAGGTTGTTTACGGTCGTCAGGATATTGGCGATCTTGCGTTGCTCTATTATCTGAAGAACTGGAAATCGGAACTTTTCTAGTTCTCTGCGAGTTATATGGACAAGACCTGCGCTCCCGTGAGCCTGTTGTTCGATTTCCGCCACAAGAGACTTGAGCCACCAATAACAAAACGGCTTGTCAAGCCACTCATGTCGTGGCCGCACATTGAAGATGTGCTGATTCAATACGGCATCCCCTTGATCCCAAATGAACGGACCAAATGAAGTGCCTCTGCTGCCAGACCAAGCGAACAGCAAGTCTCCCCTTTTGACTTGAAATTGTTTATCAACAGCGTGTTGTACATAGTCGAAGGCAGCAGTTCGGTCGTTTAGGTTCTGGATGCGAATAATAGGGGTGCCGCTTTCCTTCCAATGTTCAGGCTTGAAACCAAACCCGTTCTGGAGTTCCAATTCCTTTCCAATTGTCGAGAACTTCCATGGATAATCATGATGATCACTCATACCCCAACTCCTTCAAGAACCTATTGAGTTGGGCAGCTTCCCAGTCACGCTCGGCAAGAATCTGCTTCGTGGTGACGGCGTACTTGTCCCAAAGAGTTTCCACGGCGGCGATGAATGCCCTCTGGTATTGCCGCAGGTAGCTCTCGAACTGCTCGGTCAACAACCGCTGGAACCGTGCAAGGATCAATTCCTTGGCATCCTCCTCGCTGATCTTGGCACGGGCGGCAGCGACCATCTCTTCCTTTTGCTTTTCCACTTCCCGCATGTGCGCCTTGAGGGTCTTGAGTTCATCGTCCAACGCCGTGTGCCGGGCAAGTTGCTGGTCGATCTCCTCAATTCTCTTGGCTTTTTCAATGCCCTCGGATGCTGTACCGCTTGCCACGGTCAAGATTGCATCACTGCTCCCGAACAGGGCACCTGCCCGGTCAGTGCGTTTGGCATCTTGCCGACGCTCTTTCACGTTCTTTTGATTCTCTTTGACTTCGCCCGCCAACTTCTTGCGTTCTTCTTTCAGCACCTTCACCAACGCCTTGGGCAGCACGCCGTTTTCGGTGTCCACATTCTCAAGGTCGGCATCCTCGTCGTCAGTTTCATTAGCGGCAGCGAATAGACCTTCCAATTCAGCAATCCGGGTCTGGTCTTTCCCAATCTTTTCCAGCACCTCGGGGAACTGCGATTTCAGAATGTCTTCCTCGGGGATCAGGTCTGCGTTCCAGCCGCTTGCCGCCACCGACTTGAGATCGCTCTCCAAGACCTTCATGTAACCGGCGACCGCCCCACGAACCTGATGTCCACCTAGCACGTTTTGCGGAACGAGGGCCTTGGCGAGACTGTCAATGCACAAACGGCGTAGCTCGAACACGTTCTTGGTATCGGGGAGGCGTTCGATTTCGGCGACATTCTTACGCCACCACCCGCCGATGGCCTTGTGGAAGGCGGCGTGTTTGGCTTGAACGCCGGGGGCGGATTCGATCAAGGACTTGATGCTGTCCTTTGATTGCACCCCAGTGGCGAAGTCGCTGTAGCGAGTGTCCCGGCCTTTGAAGAGCAGGCCCTTTACGCCATCGTAATTGGCAAAGTAATCGGCGAGATGGTCGATTTCGGTGATGGGAATGCCGCCATTGAGGTGCGCCCGCACATCATGCGGCTCTGGCGGCGGTGAATTGTCCACATAGCGGCGGATGTTGAGGTTAAAGTCTTCCTTTTCCAGTTCGGCCAGCGACACCAGCTTGGAATATTTCTCCAAGACTTGCTTGGTGCGGTAAACCTGCGTGATCTTCTCGATGTCCTCGGGCCGCAAGTAATTCTGGGCCTTGCCTTCACGGAATTCCCGGTCGGCGTTGATAAACAGCACCTGCTTACGGGTGTTGGCCCCGCTCTTGTTAATGACGAGGATGCAGGCGGGGATGCCGGTGCCGTAGAACAGATTGCTAGGCAGGCCAATGACCGCTTCGAGAATACCGTCTTTGATGAACCGTTGGCGGCAGGCTTTCTCGTCGCCGCCACGAAATAAGACACCGTGAGGCATGATGACGGCGAGTTTTCCATCAATCTTGATTGAGGCGACCATGTGCTGCACGAACATGAGGTCGGCCTTCTTGCCACTCTCGGGCATGAAGTGGGTGAAGCGTTCCTTGAACTTCATGTCCTGAATGCTGTAGTTCTGGGAAAACGGCGGATTGGCGACCACCCGATCAAAGCGACGAAGTTCGCCATTCTTGTCCAGATGCAGCGGCTCCTTGAGGGTGTCGCCATGCCGGATGTCGGCAGCACGGATGCCGTGCAACAGCATGTTCATCTTGCACATTGCCCAAGTGCTGCCGTTGAGTTCCTGCCCGGCCAGTTCGATGTTGCGGGGGTCGCCGCCGATCTCTTGGGCGTACTGCTTCGACTGGATCAGCAGACCGCCCGAACCGCCTGTCGGGTCGTAGATAGCCATGCCTTCGTGCGGTTCGATGATCTGGACGAGGAGCCGGGCCACTTCGGTAGGGGTATAGAACTCGCCGCCCTTCTTCCCGGCACTGTCGGCGAAATATTTGATGAGGTATTCGTATGCGGCCCCGAGGAGATCAGGGAACTCGAAATCGGCATTGCTTAAGGGGATGTCGCTGAAGTGCTGGATGAACTCCACCAACGTGCTGTCATCAAGCGTCCGCTGGCCGATCCTGCGGTTGAAGTTAATGCCCTTCAGCACGTCTTGTAGCGTATTCGGGTTGGCATCTTCAACGGCGGCAAGGGCCTTGTTCAGACCGGAGCCGACTGCCGTCTTCAGATGTGCAATCCCGTGGTTGCGTCCCTTTTCATCGGTGTAACTCCAACGGGCTTCGTCGGGAACGAAGAAGTCGTACTTGTCCGGGTTGTTGAGTTGCTTCTCGATAAGGTCGGCCTTCAAGCCCTTGCGCTGGTACTCTGCCCGGAGAGTCGCTCGGTCTTGGACGAACTGGTCATTCAGACGCTTGAGGAACAGGATTCCGAAGATGAATTCCTTGTATTCGGAGGCGTCCATGTTGCCACGAAGGATGTCGCACGCTTCAAAGAGCTTGCGTTCGAGCCGGGGAAGGGTGAGACGTTCGGTTTTCTTCACTGCGGCAGCAGTGGTAACTGTTGGTTGACCGCTGGTTTTGGTGGTATGGGCCATGTTAATGCTCCGTCTGCGGTTGGAGGTCAATGAAAGGGGCATTTTACGCCGGGCGGTCTCAACCGTACAGGAAATGCCAGCCATTTTCCCCGATGACTGACATAATGCCTTCACCCGCACCGCCCCAGTTGCCACAGGTGGACAATTTTCCCACCTGCCCCTGACACTGCGCCGGAAATCCAAAGGGCGACGGAACCTGCCCATCATCCGCCACTTCTAATCCTTGTCCGGTGCTTCATGTTCAAAGAATTCCTCATCATCCTCGTCTGGGTGCATCCAATCCCCAGTATCGTGTTGCTGCTCCCACTCCTCGGCGAACACATCCTCTTGCTCTTGAAGGAACTTCTTTTGTCTTTGTACAGCCACTTCTGATCTCAATGACCTCTTGCCCGTCTTCTTATCCGGCAGACCCAGATCATCACCGATCTGCTTCCGAAGCTGTTCCTCGGACAGGCCCTTGGCCGCTTCGTCCGAGGCAGCGTAACCTTTCAACTCTTCAAACCGTAGGTACTCAAGAATCAGAATCACATATTTGTTCAATTCTTTCGGTTCTAGATTCTTGATGATTCTTGAATAATTGGGCATGTTCGTTCCTCTCTGAGCAGGTTGGTGCAGCACGTCATCCTTCGCCAAGCGTCTTCTGCAATTCCTTCAGCAGGTGTTCGGATTCGTCCCGATTCAAATAGGGCACCTTCGCCGTCTTCGCCCACCAGAAGTTGCAGTCCATGACCTCACGAACTCGGGCAAACGCCATTGCCTTCGGGAACTGGTCGAACCGCTTCGGCGTTTCCGTTAAGAATTGAACGTCCCAATACAACTCCTCTTCACCGTCCATGTCATCTGAACACGGCTGCTTTCCAACGATCCGTGCGGCGGCGATCAAGCCGACACCCCGATGCGAGTAGAAAACAAGATCGTTCTTTCGGAAAACCCGAACCGCATCCTTCATATCACCGAAGGCCGAGATACGTTTCTTCTCAATCATGCGTTGGGCGGCGTTCGGGTAGTATCTGCGACAGGTGTCAAACAACACACCCTTAACGTTCCCCGGATTGGCATGCACATCGTAGGGACGGGAGAAGAACTCGAAGTATAACTCGCCCTTGATCTCGTAGACACGGTAGGGGATAAAGTCGATGTCGAGGCCCTTCTTCCGCCAGAAGTCCACACCTCGGATAAGCGAGTTATCGGCAGCACTCCCGATCACGATCATCCGTTGGTTCCGATTGAACTGCTCCCGAGGAAGTGCCGTGGTAAGCCCAAGTGCTTGTTGGTGCGCCTCTGCAAGCGACATTGAGCCGTATTCACCGGGCGCATAGGCACGGAGTTTCCGCTCAATCTCATCATAGTCCCATTGACCGGCGTGCTGCGTGTACCGCAGCAGTTGGTTCACGGCCTCCTCCCACGCCGTTGAACGCTTGAGTTCGAACAGAACCATGTTCCCCTGCTCGTCGAGTGCGTAAATGTCAGCTTCAGCTTGTAGCACTCGCTCCTGATGGAAGGGCAGCAGGGGCACATCCTCAAATAACATCTCAAGATGCCCTGCCAGCAAGTTCTCAAGGTCTTTTTCGAGCTTCTCACGCTGCTGGAAGTCCATGAAAGGGTGGGCCTCCAACTTGGTCATGTCACTTCCAAAACGGTATAGCATCGCAAACTTTCTTTCTGGTGATGTCGATGACGCCGCAATTGCTATTCGCCATGCTTGAGTTTCTGTAAGCGGGCGTTAGCCAGTTTTGTGTAGAACGAATCGCCTCGCCCACCTGCCGTAATGATCTTGTTTAGCCAGACCGTAGCGTTCGCAGAGTCTTCCTTGACCCAATATGCTTGGGCGATCTGGAAACGGAAGGCTTGCAGGTAAGAACTTGCGGGGAAATCTTTCTCAAACGCCTCAAACGTCTGTAAGACCTGCGGCATATATTTGTCAAAATTCCCTTTCAGTCCGTATCGTTCCCCATATTGTCCGGGGGTCTTCCATCCAATAAGGGCAAACAGCTTTCTGGCATAGGCCAACTCTGCCCCATCGGTCTTTGGGAATTCCGTGAGAACCTTGTCATACCATTCAATCGCCATCTCGACGCTGGGCAACCAAGAGTTATCGATCATGAAGGTCTTCTCACCATCGGACCAGAAATCGCCATTGTTTACGTATGATTGAGCAACAATTGACGAAAGTTTGGCGTCGGAGAACTTGGCGACGACCTCCCGCAGTTGGGTCATGCGGTCGGCGACTTCCTTTGACCGTGCGGACCTTGGGTACGTGGTCTGGAGCTTGGTCCAGTCATCCATTGCGGTCTTAAAATGACGTTCATCAAAGGCGATCTGGCCGAGCAGGTAAAGTGCCTCGGATTTGGTATCGTCAGAAGCCGAACTGTCATAAGTGATCTGAATCAGTATTTCCTTCGCCCTCGCCAACAAGTCATGGGCGTAAAAGTCCTGAGCCATACGAAGAGCGTTGGACGACTGAGGAGGAAGCATGTCCGCTAACACATACGACATATCCGACGCAGGCAGTGTAACGGGAGCGGGCGTTACCGGCTCTGGCGATGGTGGGACCGGAGCGGCTGGCAGAATCTTAGTTTCAGGACGAGGAGGTGTTGGGGTGGATTGTTCACGCTGTTCGACGTGCTTTGGCTGCGGCCCTGCTGCGATCTGGGCCGGTAACGGCGGCGTTGACCCCTGATGCAGTGAATGGATGACGCCGATGATGATCGACACGGCGACGATGACTGCCGCACAGACAAGGACCACGACCTTACGGTTGAAGGGCGACGGCCTGCTTGGAGTTGGCCGTCCTCGCCCCGTGGTCACGTTGGCAAGAGTTTCAACTGGGTCGGGTTCATGAGGTGGAGCAACGGACGTTGCGTGCAGGGCCACCTGTTCATGTGGGACGATAGGTGTCGTGGCTTTGGGAACTTCTATTGCCATTTTGCAGGTGGGACAACGCACCAGCCGTCCAGCCCTTTCATCGGGAACGCCAATCTTCTGGCCGCAACTACAATGGAATTTAATCATGATCTGCACCTTTCTGCTGTTGGGTAACAGCTACGGTTTTCGAGGGGTGAGGGATGGGTTGTAGACCTTTGGCATGACCGCTCCTCATGATGTGACCAGAAGAGATGGCACGCAATACGCTGCGCCATAATTGTCGGAGCCTTCGCAGGGCACAAATGGCACTTCCCATGCCGCCCTATAAATGCGAATGCGAACAATCTAATCCGCTGGCCTTTGGATAGCAAGGAAATTCCGGTGAGCGTTCTGGCGACCACTGACATGATGCTGTCAGCGGCAATCCGCCCCCATAGTCAATCCGCAGCCCACAAGTTAAACTGCTGGTTTACATGGCATTGGTGGTACATGGCACTCCAAAAGGTTTCTGAAGAGGTCATCAAGCTGGTCGAAGCGGCCAGCGGGTTGCCCGTGGCGGTGCATCCGGCCCCCAATGACCACCCCGGCGTCGATACGGATTGCCCGGCCTGCCGATCCGGCCCGTTACCGGCAACCGTGGCGGCGATACTTGCCATTTGAAGGGCTTGGGTTTGTGGTCAAACCAAAGCAGTGTTAGAATTCTCGAACACGTATTTTAGCATAAAAGCGTGAAGGCCATCGCCACGGTGCCGGGCGAATTGTTCGCTAGGTATCAGACTGGGCTTCTATGCCGATCCGGTGGATGCGGTGTTCAAGGCGTTGGGTGTGAAATACTTTGAATAGGGTCTGCCATGTCGAACACCCGAATACAGCACTCGATTCACGACCTTCCGCCCTTAGAGCGTGGCGGTGTTGAAGCACGGCAGGGGTTTGATGTTCAGGATCACGTCGCCGCAGGTTTGTTCATCTCCATGATTGAGCTACCCGAACTTCTTGCGCTGTGGTGCGAAACCCATGACGATATCACACTCATCTGGCACGCTGCCGCTGGCGAAGAAGTCGAGTTCGTGCAAGTTAAAAGCCATGCCCTCAACCAACTCTGGTCACTAGCACTACTGTGCGAGCGAGACCGGAAAGTCACGAATCCGGTAGGCACTTCGATTTTCGAGCGTTCTCTGTCAAACGACCGGGCCACCGAGCCTTGCCGCTTTCGAATGGTTACATGCCGTCCAGTCCAGACCGACCTTACGCTTCTGACGCTTATGTCAGATGCACCAGATCGCATCAATGGGACCGCCACCATAAAGGCCTTGGCGGAAGAGATTGCAAACCGTGTGAATGGATTTCGGTCAGAAAATGGCAATGGAGCAAAGTTCTGGTTGGAACACCTTCGCTGGGAAGTGGTACATTCCGTTGAGAGTGTTCAGTCGCAGAACCTTATTCATCTCAAGAAGCTAATTGAGAAACGTGACGACTACATCTTCAGCGATCAGCTTGATGAGCTTTACTCAAGTATTCTCACAAAAGTCCGAGATGCGGCAAGCGCAGATTGGGGAGTCGATCCGGCGGGGAAGAAACTCACACGGCAGTGCGCCATCCAATGGCTTGATGCTCAACTGAAATCACGCCAGAATCCCGCACCGGCAACCGGCGGCAAACAACTAGACGACAAGCTACGAATTGCAGGCGTAGACCCAATTGAGGTTGAGTCTGCGCTTGATAGCCGTCGTTATTATATCTCCGAACGCCTTCGTCCTCAGTACCTATCCCTCACCAATATCCCGCTTATCGAAGGAGAAGTGGCGGCAACGCTCCACGCACTTCGAGCCAGACTTGATGCCGGTGAGTTTCCCGACAACGGTGTTGATTTCCATGCAAAATGTTTGAACGCATTGCAGGAACTCCAGCGCACACTCAGCACAACCTGCACTGTGCCGTTGTCATTTCTCATCGGCTGCATGTACTGCATAGCAGACCGCTGCACGCATCGATTCAGAAAGGCAAAGGTATGAAATCGCTCAAGAATCTTGGCGATGCTCCTGCGGGGCTACCGATAGCTGCGGACGATCTTCTAGAGTTTCATGCGGCTCGGCTTCTCCTGCTTTTCAAGGTATGCGGAACAGCGGGGCGCATCGATGGCCTAACAAAAATGGCAAAGCTGGATTTCTTTGTAAGGTATCCGTTGTTTTTTAACAAGGTGTGCAAAGAGCTTGGCATCTCTGCGGAATCTCCACATATCACGGTGGAATCGAGCATGATTCGATTCCATTACGGTCCTTGGGATGATCGCTACTATCACGTACTGGCCTACCTCGAAGCGACCGGCCTCCTTCAGGTCGCTAAGGTGCAGAATGCATTTGTCCTGTCGTTGACCGACAAGGGGCAAGTTGCGTCGGCGAAACTTGCCCAAGAGCCATCGTACCACGTTCTCGTCGAGCAAATGAAGCTCGTCAGAAAGAGCCTTGGCAGTAAGGCTGGCTCGACACTTAAGAGACTTATCTACTCAATCTTCACCGAAGAGGTCGGGCGAAAGCCCCTAGGAGAAACCATCACATGACTATTTCAGGCAATTTATTCGTGAAAGAGCTTGTCCGTACTCCGAAACTCGGGCCTGAAGATCATCTGTCCTTTGTGGCTGGCGTCAACGTGATCGTGGGCGCACCAAACACCGGCAAAACGAAATGGCTTCAGATGCTGGATTACGTTCTCGGCAATGACGGAGTACCGGAAGACGTGTTCGGTGAGGATATTGCGGGGAAATATGAAGCGATCACGGCCCACTTGTGTGTGGCTGGAGAGGAACTCACGGTCGAACGACGGTGGAAGGAACTGGGGTCACGAGGCAAAGTGTTCGTGAACGGCGAACCGTGGATCATGAAGGACTTCCTCCATGACCTGCTCCGTCGCCTTGGAATTCCGGTGCTTCACTACCCACAGGGGAACCCCCTCGGCCAACGGACATGGCCGGAACTCGGATGGCGAAGCCTGTACCGTCACATGTACCGCCGCCAGAATATGTGGGGCGACATTGCAGATAGGCAATTCGAGAGTGAGCAGCATGCCTGCGTTTTGCAGTTCACGGGTCTCGCTGAAAGACTGTTTTCGGATACGTTTGGTCAACTGGTTGCAAAGCAAAGGAAGATCACGGAATTGCAGGCTTCTAAGGACCAGTACATGGCCGTGCTTACCGATGTTGCAATAGACTTGCTTACGGCAGAGGAACTGGGAGTCGGTGTCACGCCGAAATCTATTGAGGCGGCACGGCAAAGAACTCAATCCGAAATTGCCGTACTCGGCGAGAAGCGAGAACAACTTCTAGTGGAATTGTCGAACACCGTATCGCAACAATCGCAGCCTACGCAGCCTTCCAATTCACTTGATAATCTGATGGAACATCTCGCAAGTCTTCAGGTGCGGCAAGACGAGGTACTGAGAAATGAAAAACAGGCGAGGGAGCGGCTGAACGAGATGACCACGTACCGCACAACGATAGAAGCGGAGTTGGGCAGACTGGAGAGGGCACAGAAGGCCGGGGCACTTTTGGCCGATCTGAAAGTGACCCATTGTCCGGCTTGTGATAATCCTGTCGCAACTTTATCACAGAACGACCCACGCTCATGCTACCTGTGTAAGCGTCCCATCGACAGTTCAAGTCATGGCACCGGTCGTATTGAGCGTTTGATGTTTGAGATCGAACAACTCAAAGCAAGCCTAGCGGAGGCCGACGACATGATCGGCGTTCTCCGTCAGGAGGTCGAAAAGGCTGTTGCGGCGCAAACCGTTGATCGGCAGGAGATCGCCCGGCTTCGAGCCATGCTTCGACCTATTCGATCCGCTGCCGCTGCCGTTCTTCCTCCAGAGATTGGCGTAATTGATATGCAGATTGGGCAGCATCAGGAACGTCTCGCCCAGATCGACCGACTCAGGACTAGTCTTGATCGCCGAGACAACCTTTCCCGCCAGATTGATGGCATCCAGCATGAGGTCGCTGCATTGGAAGAGGAAGTAGCTGGGCAGACAGGCAGTTTGGATTTCGAAAAGGCAAGCGATCAACTGGCTGATGGAATGAATTGTTACCTTAACGGTATTCACAGGAAATTACCCACATCTTGGACGCAGCGGGAGGTTCGTGTAAGAATAAGCGAGAAAAAATTTCAATTACTTGTCGGGGACCGGCGGTGGCATAGCCAACTGGGTGGTACGCTGTCACTATTTTTTCTGATCGCATACCACTTTGGCCTCATGAACCTTTTTGGCGTCGAGGGGTGCCATTTCCCGGGATTTCTTGTTATCGACCTTCCCGCTGAGCTTGAGGATGGATCATTGGTCGCTGATAAAGAGAACTTTGTGTTGGAGCCGTTTATTGACCTATTCGCTCAAAAGCAATTTGCAGGTTGCCAAATGATCGCCGCTGGCGGGGCATTCGAGAATCTTGTCGGAGCGCACCGCATTCAGTTCGGAAAAATCTGGAAGTAGTGGTAAGTACTCGTGCCACGGGGTTGCCGGATTAGCCATGGGGCGATTCTTATGCCACACGATAATCAACGTCGGCATCCACCATCAGGCCACCGTGCCGGTGGGACGACCTTCTCAGGAGCCAAAGCCGGTATAATCCCGAAAACACGTAACGGCAAGAGCTAATGCAATGGCCGGGCACAGGACTGAACTACAACTTGCGCCGACCTATTGCGGTCAATGAGTAAAAGAAGAAAGTCCCCTTCCGCCGACATTTCACCAGACCTTGGTCCCGAAGCCACACAAGACGCTCGCTTGCTCGTGGCCCAATAATCAGCAACTTCTTCCTAATTTGCCCGACGTTCAGCGTACCTTTTGCCAGCAACTTCATAATGTTATATCGAGCGGGGCTGATGCGGAAGACTTTCACCTTGGGCTTTCTAAGCTCATTTCTCTTATTCCGCACGCTATTCCGACCGCAGCCAAGCTGCTTGGCGATTTCCGGGTCCGTCTTTTCCCAATCCACGGATGCCCAGTCACGCTTCGGTAGTTTTGCGGGCTTGTTCAGCCGTTTCCTTGCACGCCCCACATTGGCGTCATGAATGCCAAACTGCTTGGCGATGGCTATGTCTGAAAGATTCCAATCCACCTTATCGACCGGCCAGCGGGGACGAAACATTACAGGTTCTCCATAGGTTCAGTTTCGGTGGGAATTGTAACAAAATGGCCCGTTTCAAGCCTGCCCGCCTCTTGTGCATTTTCCACTCGCTGCGTGGACAATTCGCCTTCTCACAGGAACAGGCTGGCATCAATTCGGAACCTTTCCACCAGTGCCTTGATCTGAGTCTTGGACAATCCCCGGTTGCCGTTCAGAAACATTGATACCGCCGATTCGCTGCCGACGATGCGGCCCATGTCGGCCTGCGTCATGGCGTTTGCTTCCATGATCGCCCGGAGTGCCTGCTGGGGGGTCTTGAAGTCCATGCCCATGGGTGTGTGCTGCTCGTCTTCATACTTGTTGACCAGCAGAATCAGGGTGTCAAGGTATTCGCTGGCCCCGTCATCGAGCTTGCGGCCCATTAGGTCGCCCACCACCTCCACCGCCTGCTCATGGTCCGCATCGTCCTTGATGGTTTTCAGGGGGAAGCGGCGGATCAGGTCCATATAGGTGTCGGCTTCGGCTTTGTGCTTGATTTTCTTCCGCATGGATCACTTTCTAACTGCGAATCGTCCGCTTGTCTTGAATGATGCCGGGGCGGGCCATCCACGCATTGCACACGTCCCGATGATGTTCAGGCGGGTCGTGGTTGACTGTGCGGGCGGGCAACTACGCAAGTCATCAAGGAGCGTTTCCACGAGTGGCCTGCGTTGCGGCAGTCCCGGTCGTGGGCACTTTGGTTCCGGCACTCGCCGCCGTCTGCGAGGAGGGCGGCGTTGGGTTAGATTCGTGAACTTCTTTCCAATCTTTGAAGAGCTTAACTCCGACTCCCGCAATGGTCACCACAATCGCCCCAATCGCAACAATCCACATCTTCGTCTTATGCAGGGGCTTCTTATCTTCCTGTTTTTCAAGGCTACCACCAGTTTGGACGTGGACCTTTTCTGCAATCACGTCCCCCATGGTCGTAAGATTGTCCACATGGCCGATGAGCGTTACTCGGTTCCCTCGGTCTTCAGTCTTTCCGGGGTGAGCTTGCGGTGCGGCCAACTGGGTGGGTTGCTTAGCATTCCACTTGTCAACCATTCTCTTCGTCTCAGGCTTCACGTATACGCCGTAGCTTGCACCGCCGTGAATGTTATTTCTCTTCGCAGTGGTAATTAAACCCTTGTCCCGCAGAGCGACGTATAGGGTGTAGGCGTTGTTGTCGTCAACATCCAAAACGCTGTTAATTCCGTCCACAAGTATCATTTGCCCCGGCTTTTCGTAATGCTCGGCAAGCATGGTCAACATCTCACGCAGAAGTCCCCGGTCATAGTGATCGAGAACTTCCTTGTATACCGGCGTTACCTGCGCCTTGGAGAAAAATACTGCACCATCATCACGGCTGGTGAAGTAGCCCTTGTCCACAAGGGACTGGATGGCCCTTGCTACTATTTCGCTTGGAAGGCTGATGTACCGTTGGATATCCACTCGAAATCCGCCCCGGTGGTCCCCTTCAATGTGAAAACCAGAATACCCCAGCATAGCGTTCAGGATGCAGAACTCAGGGCCAGATAAGGCCGGTGGGTTATCCCGTTCTCCATTACCGCAGTCGAGGGCGGTCGTTCGCTCCGGGGCCGGGGTGTACTGGATATTGTCCCCAGAGTTGTTGAGTTGTCCTACTTTTGAGTTGTTGATATTGAACTCAGCCATCATGTCCCCTTGATGTTGTCGCCGGAGTTGTTCAACTGGTCGATGCTGCTGTTACTGATGTTAAAGATGACTGTCTGAGCCGACTGCTTTTCATTGTCGGAAAAAGACTGGCTATCGCCGGTCACGCCTTTGGATTCCAAGGCACAGGCCCAATCCAATATTCTGTTCTTCACTTGTTCAGGAATATCCCGAATTTGTGATTCGTCCAGACGTGCCATAAAGGTCAACTGATCTAAAATCTCAGGCCAATTGCATCGCATTTGACTGCGGATATAGGTCTCCACATCTGGAGGAAGTGTTTGGTAGAGGCCGTGCTTGTGCGACGTCATATCTACTATCCATGCGGCAATAGTGCTTACTGATTCTTTAATTGGCATGGTTACGCCAACGTTGAAGCCGTCGAGCGGCACAATGCCACTCTTCATCATCCCGTATCCAGCGGGGATATAACCATTAGTGTTGTAACAAAACGACACCCGCACGTTCCGGTATGAAGGTAGTTTTTCACCGTTCGGGTAGCCATTCTGCTCATGATCCAGCCAGTGGGATATGTCCTGTAGACCGAGTTTTGCTGAAACCCGCTTTGCCCTCCGCAAAACGGTCAACACGTCGTCTCGTTCCGCACTTTCCTGAAGCTCATTCACCAGTCCCATTTGGTACTCCAGATACAAGAGGCAGCAGCCGAGATTTTACCATTGGCGGGATATAATGTCACAGTTTCGCCGTAACCAGCATCCCGACCACCATCTCACACTTCCGTCCCCGGCAGCACCCCGACCTTGGCGACAAACAACCGCACCGCTTCTTTCCGTTCTTCCGGGGTCAGGCCCGCCACGTCGATCAATTGGTTCCAGTTTCCCCGCAGGTCAACAAGGCTTTGCAGGCCATCAAAGGCAACCGCCCCGGCCTTACGGAAATAGGCGAGGTTCTCGGCTTCGCTGACCTTGATCTCGGCGATCTGGGGATCGGTGAAATCTTCACCCAGCACATAGCCCACCACTGCCGCCATCATGGGGGACATGCCGGGGAAACGGGCGGGATCGAGTTTGGTTATCAAGTCCATGGTCAATGTTCCGGTTTACCGCAGACGACAATTATGATGGGGGCAACCTAGTTCACCTTCAGTCCAGCTTTTTTCATTCCAGCAACGAGGTTATCGAGGCACCGGGGTTCCACGGCAACGCTGCCGCCTTGCCACTGCCAACTTTCAATGCTGACATTCTCCTCCACCCATTGCCTTGCGGCTGGAGTCAGCGGTGTGACCAGCAGAATGTTGCCTGAATTTTCAATTTGGACATCAGTCTGGTCGGTCATGTGATCCTCCGTGCAATGGCATAAACACTCCAGCGGTATTTTACCGTGGGGTGCTGATGCTCACCACTTCCGCTGGTGGTCATTGGACGAGTCAGTTCCAAAACCCCAATCCAAGCCCAAACGCCCGAAGCTGCGTCTGGTCGGTAACTGGGATGACTTTCTGGCAAGCAAACGGTCGGGGAAATCATTCCATGAGTAGCGCACTGACCGCTCTGGGGCTAAAGGTATGCTTTCCGGGGGGAGGATGAAAGCCGCTTTGAACACCCAAGACATACGACAGCGCAGGGGTAGCGCATTTAAGCACTGATACCCAGCTTTCCGGCGTTTATTGCCACATTCCGGGGCGGTGGTGTTGTGCATCTGGTTTTGGGGGCGGGCTGTGGGGCTGGGTGTTTGTCTGGGGGCTTCTAAGATGGTTCTAAGATGGTTATTAGAAGTTTATAAGATGGCGGCGACGGGCGGGTTCCCGGTGAAAACTGGCAGGACACCGTGGTGGTTTGGACTGAATTCTGGCAGCATACTACAGTGGCTAGGACTGAATCTGGCAGCATACTACAGTGGTTAGGACCGACTTCAGTCAAACCCCCATTTGACCATAATAAACCCCATTTTTCCCAGTGTTTCTGGCACTCTTTTATTTTAGTCATCAAACTCCCCCGGTCTTTAGACCGGGGAGTGTGACTAAATTAAAGCCCGACTGAAAACAGTACCTAAATTGTCCTCCAGTAAACCGAGGAAGGTCGCCCACGTCCTGCGGACGGCAGGGTTTTGGAGTTCACCCGCTTTAACTGGGACAATCTCGCCAGTTCGGTAAACACCTTACCATGACTCATCCCTGATAAGTCCTCCAGCTTTTTGGCAGTAACTGCCGCCTCCTCGGTGGTCGGGATGAGGTCCAGAAACTTCTTCTCCTCCGCTTCCCGCTCGGCGTTGCTCTCTGCCGCTACGGTGGTGTCATACCGCAACACCAGACTGTCCCCTTCAGGTTCTCCGATCACGTAGTAAGCCGGAAGCTCGGCGGCGTCCTTTTGCTTCTCGCACATTACCACCATGCGGCTCTCCGGCTTCCCGTCAATGCTAATCATGGTGTCGGCGGCACCGGGGAGACTGTTGTGACCTCGTGCGCCTTTGGACTGGTCCTTACCGCAATGGTGAACGATAAGCAGGCTGGCGTCGGCCTCCGCTGCAAGCTGGGCGGTCGTGGCAATGAAGGCCGTCATGTCCTTGGGGTCGTTCTCGGAACCCTGCAAATTCCGGTTGAGGGTATCCACGATGTACAGTGTCGGTTTGCGCCCGTCCAATTTCGTCTCGGCAAGCTGGCGGATTTCGTCTGCTGCGCCGGGATCGGTATTCATCGCCCACCGCTCTGGTATGACGACGAGATTTCGTAGAAGTTCGTCTCGATGTCCCTGCCGTTCGATCCATGCCCGAACTCGTTTGGCAATCCCCCGGTAGC
>Ga0364919_10151_pt1 | contig 31038 bp, 24 predicted proteins | sample SorcelJu500001C7_2_FD_206953 | JGI IMG/M metagenome (GOLD analysis project Ga0364919, IMG submission 206953) | Enriched cells from Trout Bog Lake Hypolimnion, Wisconsin, USA - BchlTB.June20.5000.01.C7 | ecosystem: Environmental > Aquatic > Freshwater > Lake > Hypolimnion/Profundal zone | place... | reverse complement strand
TTAGCCCCGCCACTATTTACCATCATTTCACCAGCAAAGAGATTCTCATTGCGAAAACCTATTCTGAGCTAGAACAGCGGGTTTCCCGGGCCGTCACTGAAAAATATCTGGAGGACGGTGCAATCCGGGAAAGGTTTCGCCATATAGCATATGCGCTTCTCAGGTACTGGGTCTCCTCACCAATGGAATTCAAGTTTCTAGAGCAATTCAACAACTCTCCTTATGGCATAACGCACAGGCAGGAAAGGATACTCGGTAATAATGAAACAGATATCGCTACCAAGCTTTTCAATGAGGCGAAAGCGAAGCAGGTAGTCAAAGATTTGTCCCTTTCCGTTCTGCTAGCCCTGAGTTTTGGTCCTTTGCTTGTTATTGCCCGTGACCACGCTCTGGGATTCATCCAGGTGGATGATTGCACGATGGTATCGGTCGTAGCAGGATGCTGGGATGCCATCAGGCGCTAAGGGGCAGCGTCCAGTCCGATCGACATAAAATAAAAGGAACGGTAATCGAGATTATGGTCGTATGGGTTGCTTTCACCTGTGGGTGTTTTTTAGGAGGCATTTTCGGGATGTCTCTGCTCTGCCTGATAATTATCCGCAACTAGGAGAAATGATCTCGCTCTGTACCTGACCGGATGCGACACCAGCGGAGGATCGGAGTTAGAGGCGACCATCATGGGTAAAAAGTCTGGCTGCGCAAAAAGCATTGGTTATCCTCGCTTACTCAATTGGCTTGAATCGCTGGAGTAGCCGGGCCGAGCTTGACCGGCTAACGGGAGCGCTCGCAGCAAACCGGTAGGGGCACTCGGGGCTGGCCATCAGAGGTCGGATGCATCGGAGAAAGGAAACGGCAATGGGAACCAAGGATATTCTTCTAGTCGATGACTGTGTGGATCTGCTGCACATCCTCAGCATGATTCTGGAATCTCAAGGATTTGATGTCACTGCAGCCTCGAATGGTTTCAAGGCGCTGGAGCTGCTGAAGAACAACGAGTACAGGATGATGATCACCGACTTCAACATGCCCAAAATGAACGGGATCGAGCTTGCAGTCCGGGTCAGAAAACAGCACCCCGGTACGCGTGTCGTTCTGGTGACAGCCGATGCGTTCCTAGGGGTCATTGATAGAGCAGTAAGTGTCGGGATTAACGAGATTTTTACCAAGCCAGTAGATATTAGAAGGCTGGTGGCTACCATCAGGTCTTCGCTACCCTGATTAGAGGTCCACTCAACCTGCGCTCGTTCTCGAGATAATGATTGGGCAGCCCGGGCAGCTCATCCGGCTTACCATCGACGACATTTAGGCGAAGATGTGCGGAGACCCAAAGGGAAGTAAAATTGCGGTCCCCGCGGCAGAAGTAAGGGGTGCCTTGCCGCGATACGGTCCCTCCCCGTATCGCGGCCTTTTTTCCCACACGACGGTGAATCGGCGATTTGGTCGACATGCTTCAACGTACATTAGAAGTGGAGGTCGAGATGAATACGTGCAGCATACTCATTGTGGATGATGACGAACTCTACCTGAGACTCGTCAAGAGCATCGTCCAGGGGGCAGGCGTCAAGGCCCGCTACGTGACACCAGGTAAAGAGGCTGTAGGAATCCTGAAAAAAGGTTTTTTGCGCCCTTGATCACCGATTTGCAGATGTCGGGCATGTACGGATATGAACTGGTGCTGGCAGCAAAAGAGCTACATCCCGAAATCGATATCGTTATGATTACCGGATCGGAACCCCCGGACGTTTCACACCTGGCAGGGCTGGCAGGTATCTCGAAAGTGATGGACAAACCGGTCAGCGCCGCGGTCTGGCCGCGGGTGAAGACCAATCCACCTATTCGGAGGGAATACCTTGATCACCTTTGAACGCATTAACGGCTATTTCAGCCGTTTCACTGAGTTGCCGAATCGAAACGTGTTCTCGCCGGCGGGCTTCGCGGCCCTAGCCGCGTGGAGCGAACGGCAGACGTGGTGGGGGCGCTTTGCCGTCCTTCACAACTTGGAAGACGACTGGCGTTCCACCGCCATGGGAGACAGCAACCTGTTCGCGATAAACCTGTACGCTTTTCTGAACCCAGCGCCCCACGGTCGGGACGGTAATCAGCGCGCCCGCGCTTCTTCCACCTGTCGGACCGGCTGATACGCCACTAGGTGCTTTTCCCGTGGTTGCTGAACAAACCTGTTGACTGAAATTGAGCATCTACTGGCAAGTATCAATTTGGCTCATAAGCAAAGGTAATCGCTGCTGGCTTTACTGTACTGGACCCAAAGGAGAATACTATGAAACAGGTCGTTGCAATTTACCTGCTTGCACTATTACTTGCATTCGCCTCTCCGGTGCACGCCGCCTATGGGATGAAATATGCTTCTTTGGATGTTCATAATTTATTGATAGCTTCCGACGAGACAAAATTTGCTTCTGTGGATATTCAGAAAATACTTACTCTTTCCTATGCCGGCAAGGAGGCTAAGGCGAAATTGGGCAGTGATGTGCTGAAGGTTGAAATGGAGAAGAACTCCAGGGAAAAGGAGTTGAACAAGCTGAAAGTGGAACTGGAGAAGCAGAACGTGCTCTTATCGGAAACAGAGAGGAGCGCCAAGCAAAAAGCTTACGAACATAGCCTCCAAGAATATCAGCAGTTCGTCACGAAAACCGCTGAAGAACTCCGGGTAGAGAACGCAGAGCTGACCAAGCGTATAGTCGAAAACATTGTCAAAGTCGTTCAGGATTATGGCCGGAAGAAAGGGTTCCTCTGCATCTTTTTCCAAAATGAAAGCATTTTGTACCTGGACGAAAAGGTCGACATAACCGGTGCAATTTTGCAAGCATTAAACGCGATGGAAACGACCGATTTATAACTATGGCGGCAATTATCTTCTCTTTTACGCACGGAATATCTCATTGGTGTTACTGGGGCGTACGGTGACTGGAGACGGAAGTAGACGGCTAATAGTCGAACGCCGTTGAATCGCAGATAAAGTGTCCATGCTTGATAACGGAGTGACCAGCAGAGAAAAAGGGAATAGGTCGGGGCCCTCGTGCCTTGCCATGTATGGCGTTACTGTAAAACCGCATCTGGAGGATTATAAGTGATTACAGGCCTGACGGAAACTATCATTCAAAGTGAAACACTGACACGCGCTAGTATGCAGGCACTGCTTGGTTTTGAGCGTAGGCCGCTAGTCTTCAAGGGATGCATCTTGGCTGAAGAGGATTTTTCTCGACTGGATTTAAGTGGCTGCGAGTTCCACCAATGCATGTTGGCAGAGTCCTCGTTTTCTGCCGCGAACCTGGCCGAGACCCGCTGGCTGCAATGCCGAGGACGCCAGGCCGATTTTTCGTCGGCCGGGCTAGTAGATGCGCACTTCATCGGCTGCGACTTGAACAATACCAATTGGCGACGCAGCAAGCTATCCTCAGCCATCTTCAAAGGTTGTAAGCTATCTCACCAAGCCGTTTGCTTTTCCCGAGTTGCTCGCTAGAGCGAGAGCGCTGGGGCGCCGAGGCGAGCAGGAAACGGGAGCGCAGATCATCTTCGCCGATCCGCGCCTCGACCCTGTCACGCACAAGATATGGCGCAACGATCAGGAAATTGACATCACCACCAAGGAGTACAATCCTCTCGGATACTTCATGCGTAATCCGAACCAGGTATTGACTAGGACCATGATTGCGGAATACTGCTGGGACTAGCTGAAGGATTTCACAGAGCGCAGCAGAAGGCGGTACTCCTTATCAGGGCATTCAAATAGGGCATACGCCACCTTTTTCTATGACGCAGATGCCACCCGATGGTGGATCAATCTCGTAGTAGCGAGTAACTGCAGCGATCTTGCCTGCGTCGAGCAGGGTTCCCTCCGTCAGTAGCAGCAGACCGGTACCACTGTAGAGGTTTCGGGTGATGCACATCCCCTCGACGAGCTGTTTGGGTTGTAGTACCATCTCAGGGGGCGCGGCAGGTCCCGAATTGCATCGACTGCCGATGTCGGTGGGTTTCCAATTCACATGAATGCCGTTAGCCGTGGGAGCAATACTATATTGTCGCGCCACTGTGGCTATCTTATCCGCGTCGAGAAGCGTCCCCTTGGCTAAGATAAGCAACCCTGCTCCACTGTAGCAGTTGCGGGTAACCAGCATACCCGCCAAGAGCTGATTCGGCCGTAGCTCTTTCTCGGCAGCCTCGGTTTGCTGCGACCTTGCCGGAGTGTAAAGGGCACGGATGCGTGGCTCCAGCAAAGAAAACAGTTCTGGGTCAAGCTGGTGACCGAACTCTTTAGTAGCTTTTTCAAGGACGCGCCCGACTGCAGCCTCACCGCGCTGATCCTCAAATTCTCTATCGATCCAATCGGCGAAGGCGATAATCCTGGACCCCAAGGGGATTTTGGAGCCAGCCAGCCCATCCGGAAAGCCCTGCCCGTTGTAACGTTCGTGATGGTGCCGAATCAGGATTCCTGCATCGCGCAACTCTTTGACCTCATCCAAGGCCGTCTGTCCTCGCACAGTATGCTGCAGAAATATGTCCATCTCCTCCCTGGTCATGGCACTGACCCGTTTTTCGAGGATTTCCGTGGCTATCCCGATCACTCCGATATCGTGTAGCAGCGCCGCTGTCCGCACCGTCTCGATCTGGTCCGTTGAGAGCGCCATGTCCGTGGCAACGCCCACCGAGAGATCGGTGACGTTCCCCGTGTGCTCCTGCAGACGGCTGCTATGCAGGGCGATCAATCGCGAGAAGGCAACGATGGTATGGCGGAAGGCCTCGCTTATCTGTTGGTTTCTGCCTTTTAACTCCTCGTTCTGACGCCGGATGGTGGTGGTCTGATCCATGACCCGGCTTTTCAGACCGCTGTTCCACTCTGAGAGTTCGGCGTTTTGCCGTTCCACCAACTCCGTCAATCGGCGGTTCTCTTGGAGCAGCCGGTACTGACTTACCCCCTCAAGGATGGTTCGACGCAGCATGTCGTCGTCCCACGGCTTCGATATGTAGCGCTAAGCTCCACCTTTGTTGATCGCGTCAACAGTGGCCGTCATGTCGGCGTAGCCGGTCAGCATCATGCGGACTGCGTCCGGCGCCACCTCACGCGCCTTCTGAAGAAATTCTGCTCCAGGCATTCCTGGCATGCGCTGGTCCGAAAGAATAAGTGCTACATCGGAGTGTGTCTTTAGAATTTCCAGCCCTTGAGCGCCAGACGTGGCGGTTACCACCTCAAAGTTGCTCTCATCTTCCATGAGCAGCCTGGTGATGGCACGCAGTATGTTCTCCTCGTCATCGACGAGAAGCACCTTGCACGGGATGCTGCCGAGTTGCTCGGTCATGCGTATGCTCCTTCAGCGGCTGTCCAGGACACGGGCCACCAGGTTTACGGAAAGGTTTAAGATTTCAGTGTGGTGCGGAGGAAGGGGAGCACAATGCCCCCTCTACCGGAAGCGAGATGGTGAAGGTGGTCCCTGCCTCTGCCGAACTCTCCACCTCCAAGGTACCGCCGTGCTTCTTGATGATGTCGTAGCTTATAGAGAGCCCGAGACCGGTCCCCTTCCCGACTTCCTTGGTGGTGAAGAAGGGCTCGAAGATCCGGTTCTGGATTTCCTTCGGGATGCCGCAGCCTGTGTCATTGATGGCGATGGTCACCAGGTCGCCTGCGCTGCGGGTCCGGACCGTTACCTCTCCCCTGTTCTCGATGGCGTGTGCGGCGTTAACCAGGATGTTGAGAAAGACCTGGTTGAGTTGCTGCGGGAGGCACTTAAGCTGTGGGAGCTCTCCGTAATCGCGATTCAGCGTCACCTTGTACTTCATTTCGTTCCAGGCGATTTTGATGGTGTTCTCCAGGCAATCGTTCAAGTCGACATAGCTCTCCTGGGCCTCATCAACACGTGAAAAGCTCTTCAGGTTTTGGACGATGGTGCGCACCCGATCCGCTCCATCCTTCGATTCGGCCAGCAGGCAGCGCGCATCCTCAAGAACGTAGTCCACCTTAAACCTGCGCCGTGCCTGGGCGATATCTTCTTTGACCGTTTCCGGTGCGCTCTCGACGCCCGCTGACTGCAGCTCGAGGAAACTGGCAAGACGCTCCAGATATTTCCCCATGGTGCCGAGATTGCTTGAGATGAACCCCATCGGATTGTTGATCTCGTGGGCGACCCCGGCGGCGAGCTGCCCGATCGAAGCCATTTTCTCCTGCTGCAGCAGTTGCGAATGGGTTGCCTTCAGCTCTCCGTAGGCAGTGGCGAGTTTCTCGGAGACCCGCTTGATTTCGGTTAGGTCGTGCAGTGTGATCACCTCCCCGAACCCCTCGCCGTAGGGGTAGGTCTTAAGGGTCAGCCAGCGCTGGCTCTGCGCGTGGAAGAGCTCCCCCGAGAACCCTTCCAAACTGTCGATGTCAAGCCCCGCGCCGCGCAGCAGCTCGCACCAGTCAGTGGAGGCCAGTTGCTGGTAGGTGCATCCCGTAAGCCGGGCAAAGGAGCGGTTGCAGCGCCTTATCCTGCGCTCGGAGTCAACCATGGCGACCATGTCGTCGATGCAGTCCATGGTCTGCTCCCACTCGCGCTTACCCTGCTCCACCTGGCGGAACAGGTTGGTTAGCTGCTCGTGCTTCAGGACAAGCTCGGACTGCTTTTTCTGCAGTAGGCGCTCCGCTTCCTTTTTGGCGCTGATGTCCTCCTTTACCGCGAGGTAGTTGCTGGTCGCGCCGCTGCGGTCGGTGATGGGAGAGATGATTGCGCTCTCCCAGAAGAGCGTGCCATTCTTGCGTCGGTTGTGCAACTCGCCGTGCCACTCGCGACCGGAGTTGATGGTATCCCAGAGCTCAGCATAGACCTGGGCATTTTGCTGGCCGGATTTGAGGATCCTCGGGTTTTGGCCGATCACCTCGGAGAGTTGGTATCCGGTGGCCTGGCAGAATTTGTTGTTGGCGTACAGGATGGTCCCGCTCGGGTCGGTGATAACGATGCTGCTGGCGGTCTGCTCTACCGCCTGCGACAGCAGACGCAACGACTCTTCTGCATGTGTCCTGGCAGTTATGTCGTAAAGGGTCTCGACCACCGCGACCACCGCGCCGTTCCTTTTTACCGAAGCGGCATCGAAGATCAGCCGGCGCTCTCTTCCCCCGAGATTTTTGAACCGACCCTCCGCCCTGACGATCCCTGGCATTACCACGTCTTTGTCGAACTCCTGATAGAAATTTCCCATCTCCGCCGTTTTGCCATCCAGGACGAGATCACACAGTGTCGGTCGCGGCTCGGGGTAAAAGGGTTGCCACTGGTGGTCGGTTCCCAGCATCTCCTTGGCCGGGACCCCTGTAAGCTCAACCATGGCGCGATTCCAGATGATGACCCGGTGATCCGGACCTATTGCGAAGAGTGGCGTCGAGGTGCTCTCAAGCAGGTGCTCGGCAAACTGGCGCTGCTCTTCGAGTAAGCTTCCAATTTGGATCCTCTGGGAGATGTCGCGGAAACTGCCTCGGACTCCCAGTGATTCGCCGCCAGCGTTGGTGATTGGTTGACCCGTGTAGTTGAACCAGCGCGCCTCTCCCCCCTTGCAGACCAGACGAAGGTCGATCGAGTCGCCGCCTTTCAGTTTGTCCGTGCAGCCACGTCCCTGTGCCCAGGCCTCACTATCCTCCGGGTGGATAATGTTATCCAGAAGGTGTGGGTCCGCCAGAAATTCCCGCTCCGCATAGCCGGTCCACCGCAGGCAGTTGGCAGATATGTGGCGCATCGAGTCGTCGGGGTTTCTCAGCAGGGCCAACTCAGAGCTAAATTCGGCCAGAATGCGGTACACCTCCTGGTCCTCGCGGGATATTTCTTGTGCTGCGTCCATTTGCTCGCCTGTAAAGGGCATATTTGCCTCAACGCTCATGGTGATCTCCGGCGATTTTTTGATCCAGGTGCGGTTCCAAACGGTGAGGCCTCTGGCAAGCCCATCTGTGTGGCCCTCGGCCAGGTATGAAATCCGTATCGTGTTATTCAATATCGGAATATACGGCGATTTCTGAAGGTTTTTTCAGATGCAGCATGGAAATTGCTGTATTGAATCGCCCTCATCCAGCTAGGCACGGTCCCTGACTAAAGGACATCCCTAATCCCGATCAGACACCGGGATAAAGTTGGGTAACACGCTGAGTTTTAGTCTTTCTGTTGTTATTGCCTCAATTAATTACTGGTGGTGTCGATAGGTGTAACTGGAACGTTGGACCACAGACATGGTTTGAAAAAAATAATGCCAGCTAACACCCGGCCCGGAAGGTGACATGATTCGTCGCATCCCTTCATCACAAAAGGTTTCCTGTGCCCATACCCGCCTAGGCACCTTGATGCTAATCATCTGTGCCATAGAAACCGTGGTGCTGTATCTCCTGATATTGCTTTCGCCACGCATCCTTCAGAGCCCTGTGCAAATATTTCTTGGTTCCTCCCTTGTGACGGCTCTGACGGTGCCACTTTTCTGGTGGCTGATCGTGCATCCCTTGTACCGCCAGGTCAGGACGGTATCGGTACGGGCCAGTGCGGTCCTCGGCTCACTTGTAGACGCGGTAATTCATTTTGATGATGAGGGCACCATCGAGTCGATTAACCCCGCCGCGGAAAAAATGTTCTGCTATGTTCCGCAGGAAATAATCGGGCAGCACATTGCACTGATCGTCCCGGGAATAACCGCCTGCGAGGTTGGGTCGTTTGACGTGCTTGGCGGGCCTGCGATGGACCTGAGGCTTCCCGGGCCAGACATGGTGGGGCGTCGCAAAGACGGCAGTTCCTTTCCAGTTCATAGCTCGGTAAGCCATCTTGAATTTGAGGGGCGTAGGAGTTTTATCGCCATTGTGCACGATGTCACAAGCCGGAATAGTTTGACGGCAATGGTGGAGGAGCAGAGGGAACTCCTGGGAAGTCTCGTTCAGCAAAGTGCGGTACCCACTTTTGTACTCAACCCGGAACATGAGGTAGTGGTCTGGAACAGGGCCTGCGAAGAAATGACAGGCATTCTTGAAGCAGAGATGCTCGGCGGGAATGAACCCTGGAGGGCCTTTTACACCCACAAACGCCAGGTGCTTGCCGACGTCGTGATCACTGCCGCATTGAATGGATTCAAGGAAGAGCCCCAGGAGGCTTTTTATAAGTCAAGCTTCGTCCCGGAAGGGCTTCAGGCCGAGGGCTGGTACGACAACCTGAACGGCCGCGACCGCTACCTTGTCTTCAATGCTGCCCCGATTCGAAATGGCCGTGGAGATCTGCTCGCCGTCATTGAGACCTTTGAGGATATTACCGAACGCAAGCACTATCAGGAACAACTCGAATACCAGGCCAACTTTGACGGGTTGACCGGCCTCCCCAACCGGAATCTGCTTGGTGACCGGATTCGCCAGGCGATGCTCATCTCGCTGCGCAGCCGCCAGGAAGTGGCGGTTCTTGTGCTGGACCTGGATAATTTCAAGCTGATAAATGACACCTTCGGACACGAGGTGGGCGATTCTCTCCTGAAAACGACCGCCGAACGCCTCAGGGGCCTCGTGAGGTCGGGTGACACCGTGGCGCGCCAAGGAGGCGATGAATTCACCATCGTTATTTCCGCTGAGGCTTTGTCGGAAAACGCTGACAGCATAGCCGGCAAGTTTCTGGAGGCGGTCGCCCGCCCGTTTCCCGTCAATGGGCGTGAACTGGTGATCACCGGCAGCATCGGCATCAGCATCTTTCCCAAGGATGGCGATGATGTGCAGTTGCTGATCAGAAACGCCGAGGCCGCCATGTATCGCGCCAAGGAGCAGGGGCGTAACACATGCCAGTTTTATGCGTGCGAGATGAACGCCCAGTCCGAGGTGCGTGTGGCAATGGAACATGAGCTACGCGGGGCGTTGGAGCGCGAAGAGTTCCTGGTCTATTACCAGCCGAAGGTGAGCCTGCGAACCGGTCGGATCACCGGCATGGAGGCCCTGGTCCGTTGGCAAAGCCCAGAGAGGGGGATGGTCGGCCCTGATACCTTCATCCCGCTTGCCGAGGAAACCGGTCTGATCGTGCCGCTTGGGGCATGGGTCTTGAGGACCGCCTGTGAGCAGAACAGGGTCTGGCAGGATGCCGGGCTCCCCGCGCTCACTGTTGCGGTCAACCTTTCCCCGCGCCAGTTCCGCCAGCATGACATCTCCCAAGTGATAGAGAATGCCCTGACAGGCGCCGGGCTGGATCCGCGCTTCCTGGAGCTTGAGATAACCGAGAGCATGGTCATGCGGGATGCCGACCGGGTGACTGCGCTGCTGGGCAATCTGAAGCGCCTAGGCATTTCCCTGTCGATGGACGATTTCGGTACCGGCTATTCCAGCCTGAGCTATCTCAAGCGTTTTCCCTTTGACAAACTGAAAATCGACCAGTCGTTTGTGCGTGATATCACCAGCGACCCGGACAATGCCGCCATCGCCAAGGCCATCATCGCTATGGCGCACAGCCTGCACATGAAGGTGATAGCCGAAGGAGTGGAGACGCAAGGGCAACTCGAATATCTGCGTTCTCACGGTTGTGACGAAATGCAGGGGTATTACTTCAGTCGGCCGGTTCCAGCCCAGGAGTTCGAACGTATATTGCGCGAGTGTCGTCAACTCAAGGCGCCGGTTTTGGCCGACACCCGGAGAAAAACCATCTTGGTGGTGGATGACGACGAGGGAGTAACCCGCTCCCTGGAGAGGCTGTTGCTTTTGGAAGGCTACCATGTGCTTATTGCCAACAGCGCCTCTGAGGGGTTTGAACTGCTGTCGCTGAATCGGGTCGAGGTCATTGTTTCGGACTTCCGGATGCCTGGGATGAACGGTGCCGAGTTCTTGGGGCGGGTCAAGGAACTCCATCCCGCTACCGTTCGCCTCGTGCTGACGGGGCATGCGGATCTTGCAGCGGTTACCGACTCCATTAATATTGGCGCGATCTATAAGATCATGCACAAGCCGTGGCTCGACGACGAATTCAGGGACCAAATCGTTTCAGCGTTCAGGCATCACGAAAAGCTCTACACAAAGAGTCGGGAGTCCGACGCCGTGAGCATGCCGCACACATCAGGGAGGTTGCTCTATGCTGGCGCTAAAGGACCTTAGGGTCAGGATGAAACTGCTGCTTATCATCGGTAGCGCCCTGGTCGGCGTCATCGCGTTGGTCTCCATGTCACTCTTGTTCCTGAACCAGGATCTCCAAAGGGAAAAGGAGCTGAAGACGCGCCATCTTGTCGAAACCGCTCATTCAGTTCTCGGTTTCTACCAGAAAATGTCTGCCGAGGGAAAGGTTTCCCCGCAGCAGGCAAAGACCATGGCGATGGCGGCCGTCAAAGCGATGCGCTATGGGGATAATGAATATTTCTGGCTCAACGACATGCAGCCGAAAATAGTCATGCATCCCATCAAGCCGGAACTGGATGGCACCGACGTCTCGAACCTGAAGGATACCACCGGCAAGAGGTTTATTGTTGCTTGTGTGGACACGGTCAAGGCACACGGTGCCGGGTTTGTTTATTACCTATGGCCCAAGCCCGGCTTCGACAAACCGGTCCAGAAGCTCTCATATGTTAAGGGCTTTGCACCCTGGGGTTGGATAATCGGCTCAGGCATCTATCTCGACGACGTCAAAGTGATCTTCTGGCAAAGTGCACGCCAGTACGCCTTGGCCGGGATGGCTGTTTTTCTGTTGATTACCGCGATGTCGGTCGTAGTTGCAGGTAACATCGCCCGGACCGAGGAATCTCTGAGGCTTTCTGAAGAAAAATTCTTCAAGGCATTCCATGCAAGCCCCGACTGCTACACGATTAGCCGCAAGGCGGATGGCGTGTACATCGAGGCAAATGAGGCTTTCTTCCGAACCACCGGATACTCCCGGAACGAGATCATCGGTCACTCCTCTCTGGACATTGGCGTCTGGGCCAATCCGGAGCAGCGGAGCCAGATGATAGAAAGGATGGGAAATGAGGGGGGATTGCGCAACATCGAGACCAATCAGCGCACCAAGTCGGGCGAGATGCGCACCCTATTGTGCTCCTGCGACCCGATTACCCTGAAGGGAGAAGAGTGCATCATCCTGATCAAGCACGACATTACCGGCAGGAAGGAGAGGGAGCGCCAGCTCCTGAAGGGGAAGGCAGAACTCACCGTCAAACACGAGCAACTCAGCATACTCTTCAGGACAGTCGAATCGATAAAAAAGGACTGGGAGCGAACCATGGACTGCATCGATGACCAGGTCATTATGCTCGACGGTCAGGGGAAGGTGAAGAGGTGCAATCGTTCCACAGCAAAATTCACTGGCTTGCCCGAGGGGGAAATCATCGGGCTTGACTGGACCCAGTTCACCCAGTCAGCAGGGATGCCTTCCCTGGGACTCAACGATCGGAGCGCCGAGTACTACCACAAAGATCTTGAACGCTGGCTGTCCTGCAACTATTACCCCTGGGGTGCTGGGGGCCCGGGCGAGTTGGGAGCAGTGATCACCATTCACGACATGACCGAAAGCAAGTTGGCCGCCATGGAAATCGGCAAGGCCTACCACGAACTCCAGGTGACGCAGTCGCAGTTGATCCAGCAGGAGAAGATGGCGACAATCGGGCAATTGGCTGCCGGAGTAGCACATGAAATCAACAACCCGACCGGTTTTGTCATGAGCAACCTGGGAACCCTCGGCAAGTATGCAGATCGACTGATCGAATTCATTGCGGCCCAGACCGAGGCGATTGGTTGCCAGGAATCCCAGGAGGAGGCTGGACGAATAACGGCGTTGCGCAAACACCTGAAAATTAATTACATTATCGACGATCTTCCCAACCTGATTAGGGAGTCGCTAGGCGGCACCGAACGGGTGAAAACAATCGTGCAAAACCTGAAAGGCTTTTCCCGGCAGGATCAGTCCCAATGCCAGATGACCGACATCAGGGAATGCATCGAAAGCACCATTAACATAGTCTGGAACGAGCTTAAATATAAGGTGACTCTCAACAGGGAGTATGGAGAACTGCCTCTGGTCAGGTGCTACCCGCAACAACTAAACCAGGTCATTATGAATTTTTTGGTTAATGCCGGACATGCGATTGAGACCCAGGGCGAAATAACAGTCAGAACCTGGCTTCAGGGCAATGCGGTCCATATCGCCATAAGTGATACCGGCTCTGGTATTTCTGAAGAACACCGTGCCCGCATTTTCGAGCCTTTTTTCACTACCAAGGAGGTGGGTAAGGGAACCGGTCTTGGGTTGAGCATCAGTCTCAACATCATTAAAAAACATGGTGGCGACGTTGCGGTAGAGAGCGAGGTGGGGAAGGGGACCACGTTTACAGTCACGCTGCCGCTTGACGGCTGCCAGGAGGATGTAGTGATAGGGGAGGCGTGCTGATCCACTCGGAAGCAGTCAAAGCCATGGAAGACGGTGCCCATGAAGTGGGGAAGCCGTTTCCTCCCAAAGGTCTGCGCTGCAGTTTGGGTGCCATTTTGATCGGATAGAATATTCGATTTCAGCAGTCAAGGATTAGTGCCAAGCCCGCTAATGATGGCGAGCTTAATCGCCCAAGAGGGCATACGGAGCAAAGGGCATGAAGGTACTGATTGCTGGAGATGAGTCACTGACTGGTGAAATTTTGCAGACTTTTTTTGCCGGGTACGCCGAAATCGTCACAGCATGCGACGGTCAAGATGCAGTCAGGACTTTCACCGACGGTCTTCAAGAGAAACGGCCATTCGACCTCGTTTTACTCGATATTGTCATGCCAGTGATGGATGGCCGACTTTCTTTGAGGTTGATGCGATCGTTAGAAACAAAATTGCATGCGGGGCAAGAGAAAAAGACCGTCATAATTGTCACGTCAGATCTGCAATCACCGCAGGATATGCAACAACTTTTTTGGGAAGAAGACTGCACGGATTTTTTGCTAAAGCCCGTTTTTCGTGATGATCTGATGGCTATGCTAAAGCGCTACGGTTTGGCGGCGCCGGAGTGAAATAGGCTGTACCATCCTTACTGGGATTCGTGTGTCTAGTAGGGTAATCAAGAAAAATGCCTAAATCTGACGGCGGTAAGTCCGGAATAGGGAGAATTTATGGCGCAGAACAAAGGTGTCCTTTTTAAGAGCGGAACCAATTAACTTGAAATAGTTGAATTCAGTAAAATGGACGGACTGCACATGGTGAGGCTACTTCGGGGCCAGGAAACGCTGGACCGGCTGCCAGTCGTTGTCTTCAGTTCCCTAGCGTCAGACAACAGTATCAAAAAATGGGAAAAGCTCTCTATAAATGGCGTGCTGACCAAGCCGGATCTTCCAAAGATGGTAGAAATCATTGGTGCGGCTCTGGCGGCGAGCTAACCGCCTCATCTTCAGTAAAGACCTTGGGAGCTGGGCTACTGTGAGAGGTTGGCTTGACGATGATAAATAATGACAGCGACGCGACGATTAGCCGCGAAGGGACCTGGGATGACAATTGAGGATAAAGATTTCGAGCAGCTGCGTGACTACATCTACAATGTATGCGGTATATATTTCCAGGTAGCCAAAAAGTATTTTCTGGAAAGCCGGCTAGGCCGCAGGATGGAGGCTACTGGCATCAAGACGCACGCCGAGTATTACCAGTTTCTCAAGTCACCCAGGGGGAGCGCAGAACTCAAATTCCTGATGGATGAAATAACCACCAATGAGACCTACTTTTTTCGCAGCCCTCCGCAGGTGCTCGCCTTGGTGACCAAACTGTTACCGGAGATCGTGGAAATCAAGACTAAGATGGGTTTCCGCAAGCTGCGCATCTGGAGCGCCGCATCTTCTTCGGGAGAGGAGGCCTATACGCTCGCCATGGTCCTTCTGGAAAAGCGCAACACGCTTCTCAAGGATTGGATCATCGAGATCGTTGGCACAGACATCAACGAGACGGTTATCGCCCAGGCAAAGGAGGGTGTTTTCAATGCCTACTCGGTGCGCAATATGCCGGAACTTTACAAACGTAAATATATCAAGGAGGAAGGCAGCAGATTCATCCTCGCTCCAGAAGTGAAAAAAATGGTCACTTTTAACAGGCTCAACCTATATGAAGACGCGAAAATGATTTTCATGAAAAGCTTCGACCTTATTTTTTGCGCCAACGTGCTGATCTATTTCGACCAGGCTGCCAAGGCTAAAGTCGTGCAGCACTTCTACAACAACCTTCAGCCATACGGTTATTTCTTTGTCGGCCAATCCGAGTCGCTGCACGGGGTCAACGACAAGTTTAAAACTGTGCATTTCCCTGGCGGATTCGCCTACAAAAAATAATTCGGGGCCTTCCATGATGGATAGAACATCGATGATTGAAAAAGCCAGGCAGCTCATAGAGCATACCAACGATCTGCCAACCATTCCGGCTGTGGCCACGCGAATACTGACTCTGCTGGATCAACCCGAGGTCGAGATTGAGGAAGTGGCCGACCTGATGCTCGCCGACCTGGTAATGGCGGCTCGGGTGCTGAAGCTGATCAATTCCCCGGTCTACAGGCCAAGCCACGAAATAACCACGCTCAAACGGGCGCTGGTCCATCTCGGTTTGCGCCATATCCGCGAGGTGGTGCTGACCACATCGCTAATCAAAATATTCGGAGAAGCTACTGGGGCACTTGAGGTGAACACCTTTTGGGAGCACTCCTTCGGTGTCGGCATGGTCTCCAAAATCATCGCTCAGATGGTTGGCTACCCTGACCTGGACAAGGCGTACATCTCTGGCATTGTCCACGATCTAGGGGAGGTGTTTCTTAGCAACTACCTTCCGGACGATTTTAGGGAACTCCAGGAGTCAATAAAGGGGACGTCGGTTACCCTTCTGGAGGCCGAGGCGCTCTCCCTGGGGACTACCCACGCTGAGATCGGTCTCTGCTTGGCCCGTGAATGGAATTTTCCGCAGGCATACTGCGAGGTGATTGCCTGTCACCACGCCCCTTCCGAAGCCAAGAACGATCGCGTTTTATGCGCAATAGTAAACCTGGCGGACCTCTTTTGGAGCGTACGGGAACTCGACTATTGCGGGTGGGTCAGTTTCAATCTGTGCGACGAGCCTGCCTGGAATATCTTGTCCTGGATGTCTCCCAACTTGGAGGACTTGGACGAGGAGCGCTTCGGGTATGAGCTTGACGATGCCGTGGTAAGTGTGAAGGAGTTGGTGGCCTCAATATTCAAAAACTGATTTTGGAGATTAAAAAGGAGATATGACATGAGTTTTAAGAGGAAGTTACAATTGCTTATATTGATTGGCACTATTACATCTATGACACTTGTGTCTATGATTTCAGTTTGGCGGATGGGTAGCATGTCAGACCTAGCCATTAACAATCAGAAAAAAGTATTGTTAACAGACTACGATTCTTTTATAAAAACCCAAGTAGAAACAGTGCTTACTATAATTTCAGGCTTGGAAAGGAAAGCTGCCAATGGAGAATTAACTGACAATGAAGCTAAAAGGCAAGCTGCCGATATTGTACGTAAACTCAGCTATGGGAAAGAAAACTATTTTTGGATAGATACCGTCGAAGGAATTAACATTGCTTATTTGGGCAAAGAAATCGAAGGTAAAAGTAGAATTGACCAGCAAGATAAAAAAGGAAACAGGTTTATTGAAGAATTGATAAAAAAGGCAAAAAAAGATGGTGGCGGATATGTTGATTATTGGTTTCCTAAGCCCGGGAATGACAACCCTTTACCCAAGAGGGGATACGCTCTAGAATTCAAACCCTGGGGATGGGTGGTGGGTACGGGTAATTACGTTGATGACATAGATATAATTATAAAAAAACTCCATGTGGACGCTAAAAAGGATTTAAATGCGAATATAATAATTTTCTGCCTCTCTGCAATCGGTACCGTAATAGGCGGCCTTATAGGAGGTTGGTGGTTTACTCAAAGTATTATTAACAAAATAGGAGGAGACCCTAATTTTGCAGTTGAAATTGTCAATCAGGTCGCTGCTGGTGATTTAACAGTAAGATTTGAAGTAAAAGGGACTGGAAATAGCCTCCTCAGGTCCGTTCAACATCTAATTTCCACCCAGCGCAAGCTAATGGAGCAAATAAAAGTATCAGCAGACAGCTTGGCATCAGCTTCTTATGAATTAAATAATACCTCCACTGAGATGTCAAACGTAACCTCAGAAGTAGTTTCACAGGCTGTTACCGTGGCAACGGCAGGAGAGGAAATGTCTGCGACATCAAGTGATATCGCTGCGAACTGCATCTCAGCCGCTGAAAATGCAGGACATGCTTTTAGATTGGCACAGGAAGGAGCCGTTGTGGTTATGAATACCGTAGCGGGAATGGAGCGTATCGCTGTCAGGGTTAAAGAGACCTCCCAATCGGTTAATGTATTAGGAGCCAGTTCAGAAAAAATTGGAGAAATAGTTAATACCATCGAAGATATAGCAGACCAGACAAATCTTCTAGCGCTCAATGCTGCAATTGAAGCAGCTCGTGCAGGAGACCAGGGTCGAGGCTTTGCTGTTGTGGCTGATGAGGTTCGTGCTTTAGCTGAACGTACTACCAAGGCAACTAAAGAAATATCCGCCATGATAAAAGATATCCAAAGCGCGACTAAGACAGCGGTTACATCGATGGAAGAAGGTGTAATTGAGGTCGGAAAAGGTAGTGCTGAGGCTGCTCGCTCGGGACAGGCTCTGAATATTATTATTGATAAGGTTAATGAAGTTAATGCTCAAATAAGTCAAATTGCTACAGCAGCCGAGGAACAAACTGCAACGACTCGCGAGATAAGTAATAATGTGTATAGAATAAATGAAGCTGTGTCAGGTAGTGCGCGTGGTGTTAGCGAATTGGCAGTTGCCGCGGGTTCTTTGTCTGTGTTAGCCGAGGAATTAAAGAGTACTGTTTCAGTTTATCAGATTTAACACATGCCTCAATTATTATTAAAGGTATAACAGGCAGCACGTAATAAAATCGTGCAAAATAGCTAGATACTTTCCAGAAATATAGACATGAGGTACATAAAAACAACCTGAGTAAGTAAGGTACTCCCGGCAACTTATTGAGGGAAACTGAGATCTCCACCAGCCAATAACGATTAAAAATGTCCCTAGCGAAATGTGCATATGGCACCTTCTACAGCTTCATGGTCACTACCCCAGCCTGGAGACGAGCGAGACCCGAGGGACGCGACGGCAATGTGATTTATGACAAAGGGGGACCTTGCTGGATACCTGGAGGGTGTTGGAGGACCTTGTAGACGAGGGCAAGTGCAAGGCCATCGTAAAACAGCTCGAAGTCAAGCTGCTACGCTAGCACGAAGTCCTCTCAGAGTTCATGAAGAGCATATATCAAAAAAAGAACTTGGGGAGCTCTAACTGGCAACTTGCGACACCTTCGTTGATTTTGCCAACGTCTCCTACCTCAACTTTCATGGCACCTTCTACTACCTGGGGCTGCTTTTTGGACAGATGCAGCCGGTATATCGTAGTCTTCAAGGATTTTATCAGACTGTCCGGCATGGCTCATGTGAGGACCTCGCCATTCTACCCCCCGTCAACGGGAAGCTGGAGCGTATTCACAAGACCATAAAAGGGGAGTGCATCCGCCTGCACAGTGCAATCGGCTACGTCGCCCCCGCGGACAAGCGTTAGGGCAAAGATCTGGAGATTTTCAAAGAGCGAGACCGGAAGCTCGAAGAGATCAAGAGAGCTGAGAAGAAAAAAAGATTACGTGCCAGTGCTCAGGGCATCAACCCGGAAACCGCTGACATTCCACTAACCTCAAGCGGCCTGAAAGTCCATTTCCGACTGAAGCAAAACAGAGGCAGGTAGACTAAGCTCTTTGCTTATGTTGATTTACCGACTAGCAGGCATGTCCTCGCTTATCCGCAAATGACTCATCAAGTTAACCAATCTCTCGGCTCTACTATCCAACCACTCTCCCTCAAGCACCAAATCATCCTACCAACCAGAGTTTCATACTCTGTCTCTTGTGCCCAGGGTGCCGTTGCGCTACTATAGAAATAGGTCCCAAGTGATCACCTACAAACAAAAAAAATAATAATATCCCAGGAGTTTAAGTTATTCATTTCGATGCCGAAAAATAAAAGTGGACTCCTTCCAAGCGGGGAAAACACTTATTTACAGCCGGATTCGTTCCTTTTTCGGGGAGTGAATCAGAACTGGATCTCCATCAATCGCTACCATGAAGGGCGTTAAGTGAAAATGAAGACAACCTCAAAGCATCGTAATATACTGGATAAAATAATTATTATTTCTCTTGCACTGGTCACGGCCATCAGTGTGGCAGGTCTGGTGGGCTGGCTCTTCGACTCCCTTGTTATCGCAAGTATTCACAAATCGTTTATTCCCATGGCGCCGAGCAGTGCTCTTTTCTTCATGATTCTGTGTGGCGCCATTCTCCTTCGTCGCGAGTTGCCCGATTCGCGGGTGGCACGGATAATGGCGACTTCAGCATCACTGTTAGTTACCGTTACCTCCCTTGCGATTTTTGCTGATTACTACATTGGTGCCATCGAATTAGACATCGAGGGGCTGATTCCAATCCCGACTGGGATGCTTGACACCGTTCCGACCGGCCGCATGTCGCCTATCAGTGCTGCAAGCTTTTCCCTTGCGGGCCTGGCGGTTTTTTCCCTCACGGGACCTTTTCGGGAATCCAGGTTTTTCAAGCAAGCGTCAGCGCTCCTTGCCACTGCCATAGTAATCATTGGTTGGGTGGTGCTTCTCGGGTACCTGCACGGTTCACCACTTCTGTACGGGGGAACGATCATACCGGTCGCCCTGCCCACCTCCATCGCTTTTATTGCCTTGGGAATGGGGTTGTGTGCGTCGACCGGTCCCGACCTATTTCCGCAGCGGCTTTTCCTTGGAGACTCGATAGAATCCCGCCTGATGCGGGCATTCCTGCCAGCCACTGTTGCCATTGTACAGATCCAAGGCATACTTAGTGCCCGGTACTACTCCAAGGTCAACAACCCGTCGCTCATTTCATCCCTGATAACATTGCTTTCCGCGACCGTCCTAGGTTTTCTGATTATCACCCTATCTAGGATTATCAGCCATAAGATGGAAGCTGTTGAAGCGGAGAGGATGCTGGCCGAGCGGGAATTATCCGAGAGTGAAGGACGCTTCCGCGCTTTTTTCGAAAACAGCATTGACGCAATGTTCCTTTCCTCACCCGACGGTGTCATATATTCGGTCAACCCCGAGGCATGCCGAATCTTTGAAATGACGGAAAAGGATATTTTGTCAGTCGGGAATGGTCTCATCGAACGCGACATGCTTCTCCGTGAAGCCCTTGCAGAGCGGCTGCTAACCGGAAAGTACCGGGGAGAGTTAACCGGCAGAAGGAGTAATGGGACAAGATTCCCAATAGAAATATCGGCATCCGTCTTCAAAACTGCTGACGGCCAGGAAAGGATTTGCTCAACAGTTCGCGATATTACTGAGCAAAAGCGTGCCCGTGAAGAGTTGAGAGAAACCAACGCTTTGCTCAAGGCACTTTCAAACACCGATCCTCTGACGGAACTCTCCAACCGGCGCCATCTTATGGCGACCCTTGACAAGGAAATGAAACGTGCGAATCGGACTAACAGGCCTTTCACCCTCCTGTTATTCGACGTCGACCATTTCAAGATTGTTAACGACAGCTATGGGCACCAAAGTGGCGATGCGGTGCTGATGGCAATCGCGAAAGTTGCCAGGGAAATGCTGCGTTGTAATGACATCGCTGCACGTTATGGCGGGGAGGAATTCGTACTGCTCCTCACCGAAACTTCCTTGCCGGGTGGTGTAGTGGTTGCCGAGCGTCTGCGCAAGGCCGTGCAAGCAATTTCTTTTGCTGCGCCGATGGAAAATCTCTCCGTTACTGTGAGTGTCGGGATCGCCACTTTTCCTTCAGCTTCTGTCGTCGACATAGACTCGCTGTTCCACCAGGCCGATGAAGCTCTCTACCGAGCAAAGAAAGGTGGGCGCAACCGGGTTGAATTAATGACAAACCGTCTGCATCTGGTCTCTTGAACCAGTCGCATCGGCCCCTGCCACCTTTATTTAATTTTTGAAATCTCCCTGCCATAGAGATCCTTGTACTTTGTCTGGTGAATTTAATGCTGTTGTCATTATTATCACAGATCTTATATCTCTCGCCGCAGGTAATGTCTTCTCCACGATCCGCATCAACTTCAGTGCCATTTGTCCATCCATTCCTGGCATGACAACGTCGGAACCATTTTGGGCTTTTCTCATCTTGGCACGGGTGAAGAATTTCACAGCATCTCGACCATTAGGCTCGAGCACTGACAAAAGAACTCTGAAAAGTGATTCGAGCACGCTGCTCCCCGAATTCGAACCACGCCTTCCCCCATTCTAACTGAGTTTCAAGGCCGAAGGTTTCATTAAAGTTCCAGGCGCCATCACCGAAGAGCTTGTAGGAAGGACTATGACCTTTGGTTATCCGGTTAGCTTCCCAGGTGGCACCTACTCCGGACCTCCGGCATCCTCAGCGTTACAACCTTCCTTTGCCTGGAAAGAGTGCCATTATCGCCGTTTCTAGCATTCCATCCCAGATCTACCATGCATTGGATGGCGGACAGCCGTATTGTCCCAGTTTCTCTCACAGTGACCCTGACGGGGAGTCGCGACTGTGTGCGACACAGTAAGTATCAGTAATGATGCTTTTGAAATTCAGGCACTCTGCTGCCAGTAATTACCGGGAAAAGTTCGGTTGTACCTTGACGGTACAGGCAGGTGCACGGCACCAAGGAGGCAGCATGCAGGAAACTATCAACACCCCAATCAAAGGGACCAGGCTGGAGGGGGAATGGGTTACCAGTGAGGTGGCGGAGCTGCTCAGGCCCCTCGCCGGGGAGTTCGACCTGCTGCTTGCAGGGGACCCGAGGCCGTCCCGGTTCGCCATTGACATGGCCAGGATAACCAGCCTCGATGCCTGCGGCTGTCAGCTGCTCGCCGTTTTTCTGGGCAATCTGAAACGAATTGGCGTCACGCCACAGCTAGGTGACATCTCGTCCGAGATTTCTGAGCAAATCAGCCTGCTCGGCTTCGACGAATTATTTGCCTCCATAGGAGCGCCAGGGAAGGAAAACTCATGACGACGACTCAGGATGGAAAAGAGGCCATCGACCTTAAGCGTTTCAACCTTGTGTTTTTCGAGGAGTGCGCTGAACACCTGGCGGAAATGGAGCAAATCCTCATCTCGCTTGCAGATCAGCAGCCAGACCATGAGCAGCTGAATGCAATATTCAGGGCCGCTCATTCCATCAAGGGAGGTGCGGGGATCTTTGGCTTCGACGACATGACCATCGTCACCCATGTCATGGAATCGCTCCTGGACCGCCTCCGGAAGGACGAAATGCCGTTCAATGCGGCCATGATTGACCTGTTTCTCGAGGCTGGGGATGTCATATCCATGCAGCTTGCCGGACACCGCGAGGGAACCGAGGTGCGCCAGGCGGCGGTGGCTGAGGTGAAAGCCAAGCTGGAACTGCTGATCGACGCAGGTTCTCTCCGGGAGGAAACCGGCTGCGAGCGGGCACAGGCCCCGCTCTCCCGTGATCTGCCGGAGCAAGAGGAGCAACCGGCCTCCCCCCGTACCTATGAACTCGTGTTCACGCCAGAGCAGGACATCTTCAGAAGGGGAATACGGCTGGAGAGCATCCTCAGCGAGCTTTCCGAGCTTGCGATGCCGGGTGCCTTTGCCAGCCGCGCAGTAATCACGGAGATGCCTTCCTTGGAGGGCTTTGACCCCGAAACCTGCATCACTCAATGGCACTTCACCCTCAGCACCATGGCCACTCCGGATCAGATAATGGAGGTGTTCATGTTCGTGGCTGACGAGGAGCAATTGGCCATCCGGGAACTACCATGGCAACAGGAAACACCGACAGCAGCTCAGCAGGAATCCTCCGCGAGCGTGGGAGCACCCCGTCCAGCGGAGGCTGTCATCACAGGAAGGCGCGCCTATGACCGGGACGAGATGGCGCCGGGGGCGTTTGGCCGCCGCCAGAGCGAAACCGACTCTTCCATACGTGTCAATGTCACTAAGGTTGATCAACTGGTAAACCAGGTGGGAGAGCTTCTTATCACTCAAGCGATGCTGGCCCAGGTAGCCGGCTTCCTCGACCCGGTTCACCACGAGACGCTGCATAAATGCGTAGCGCAACTGGAGAGAAACAGCCGCGACCTGCAGGGAAGCGTCATGTCGATCCGTCTCGTGCCGGTGAGCATCGTCTTCAGCCGCTTTCCTCGCATGGTACGGGAACTGGCGGGCAAGCTAGGCAAAAGCGTCGAGCTGAAAACTGTGGGTGAGACCACCGAACTCGATAAGAGTCTCATCGAGAAAATTGCCGATCCTCTGTCACACCTGGTGCGCAACGCCATGGACCACGGACTGGAGACCACCGCGGAAAGGGTTGCCTTAGGGAAGAACCCCACCGGCACCATTCAGCTCAAGGCTTCCCAGGTGGGAGGCAGGATAGTCATCGAGGTGAGTGAGGACGGTGCGGGACTCAATCGCAAAAAGATTCTGGCTAAGGCTGCCGAGGTGGGGATCGCCTGCTCGGAATCGATGAGCGATGAGGATGTCTGGCCACTCATCTTCGCGCCGGGCTTCTCCACCGCGGAAGCCGTGACCGAGGTCTCCGGCCGCGGAGTCGGTATGGACGTGGTGCTGAAGAATGTGCAGTCCATCGGCGGACGCGTGCACATCGCCTCGGAAGCCGGGCGGGGAGCCTGTGTAAGCATCAGCCTCCCCCTCACGCTCGCCATACTGAACGGCCTCTCGGTCGCGGTCGGCGACGAAAAGTTCATCATTCCGCTCAACTCGATAATAGAATCGCTCCAGCCCAAGCCGGAGCAGCTGATGAGCGTGAGGGGCAGGCAGGTAGTTGCGGTACGGGGGGATTACCTCCCGATTCTGTGGCTGCACCAGCTGTTTAACATTGAGACGGAAGTGCAGGATCCGACCCGCGGCATCCTGGTGTTGGTCGATCTGGACGGCGAGAAGGCCGCGCTGATGGTTGACGGGCTTCTGGGGGAGCAGCAGGTGGTGGTTAAGAGCATCGAGACCAATTACCGCAAGGTCGAGGGAAGCGCGGGCGCAACCATACTCGGCGACGGGCGTGTGGCGCTGATCCTGGACGTTACGGAGCTTTTCATGATGCAGAAAAGGCTGCAGCCTGAGCCTGGCAAAGATCAAACCAAGGAGGCGGCATAACCATGCGGACAGCTCAGCAGAATATTTTTCGCAACGAAAACGTGGGGGCGGCTCGCTCGGAATACCTCACCTTCAGGCTGGCAAGCGAGAGCTACGGGATCGACATCCTGAGGGTGCAGGAGATCCGGGGTTACGACGCCGTCACCCGGATCGCCAACACTCCGGAGTACATCAAGGGGGTCATCAACCTGCGCGGCGTTATCGTCCCGATTGTCGACCTGCGCATCAAGTTCAAGGTGGGTGAGGTGACCTACCACGAGTTCACCGTCGTCATCATAATAAATGTGCTTGGCAGGGTGGTAGGGATCGTGGTGGACAGCGTCTCCGATGTGGTTGCACTCTCGCAAGAGCAGATCAAGCCGGCGCCTGAATTCGGCGGCGCGCTGGATACCCGCTACTTGACCGGGCTGGGCACCCTGAACGACGAGATGCTGATTCTGGTCGACATCGAGAAACTGATCGCAAGTGACGAGTTGCAGATAATGGAAGTCACACAAAACTAGAAACCAAATAAAAAAGGCGGTGACTGTATGAAAATCAAGGGATTCAAAGACTGGAAGATCCTCACCAAGATACTGAGCATTTCTATTGCAACCATAACTCTAATGATACTCGGGGTCATGTTCTATGTTCTCCCTTACATGGAACATACCCTGATGAACGAGAAGATGAGCGCCACCAAGGGGGTGGTAGATGTCGCTTATGCCGTGCTGGAAAGTAACCTTGCGGATGTAAAAGCTGGAAAGCGGACTCTCGTCCAGGCCCAGGCCGATGCCCAGAAGGAGATTGGGCAGCTAAAGTACCACGGCGACGAGTACTTTTGGATCAGCGATCTTGAGACGAAGATCCTCGTACACCCAAAATCGGAATTAATTGGTAAGAACCAGACCGAGACCAAGGACCCCAACGGCAAGAAGCTTTTCGTGGAATGCGTCAACGTCTGTAAGGACAAAGGCGAAGGGGTAGTGGACTACATGTGGGCCAAACCGGGTTCGACAGCCCCAGTCCCGAAGATCACCTATGTTAAATTGATGAAGGAGTGGGGCTGGGTGGTCGGCAGCGGTATCTACGTAGATGACGTGAAAGCCCAGATGAACAAAATGAAATGGCAGATCCTCGGTGGCACGCTGATTCTTTCATTGGCTATCTTCGCTTTCGCCTGGGTCGTCGCCCGCAGGATCAAAAGGGCTTTGGACCAGGCAATTGACGCATCAGAGCGCATCGCCTCGGGGGACCTAACTGCACACATCACCGTCGACAGCTCCGACGAAACAGGGGAGCTCCTTTCCTCCTTGAAGCAGATGAACGAAGGGCTTGCGCGCATCGTCGGCGAGGTTAGAAACGGCGCCGATTCCATCGCAACGGCGACCGAAGAAATAGCGACGGGGAATTCGGATCTTTCCCAGCGCACCGAGGAACAGGCAAGTGCCCTGGAGGAGACCGCTTCCAGCATGGAAGAACTCACCGCCACCGTGAAGCAAAACGCAGACAACGCCCAGCAGGCCAACCAACTGGCCATAAACGCTAGCGGCGTTGCTGTAAAAGGTGGCGAGGTTATCAGCCGCGTAGTGCTCACAATGGAGTCGATCACTGGCAGCTCCAAGAAAATATCCGACATCATCGGCGTTATCGACGGCATCGCTTTTCAGACTAATATCCTGGCGTTGAACGCGGCGGTGGAGGCGGCTCGGGCCGGGGAGCAGGGGAGAGGGTTCGCAGTGGTGGCAGCGGAAGTGAGGAGTCTTGCCCAGCGCTCTGCCGCGGCTGCCAAGGAGATCAAGACCCTCATCGAGGACTCGGTCGGGAAGGTGCAAGACGGCAGCCGCCTGGTGGAGGAAGCCGGACGCACTACCCAGGAAATCGTCACCAGCATCAAAAGGGTGACCGATATTATGGCCGAGATCTCCGCGGCCTCCGTGGAACAGTCAACCGGGATCGAACAGGTGAACATCGCCATCACTCAGATGGACGACGTGACCCAGCAAAACGCGGCACTCGTGGAAGAGGCGGCGGCGGCAGCCGAATCTCTTGAGGAACAGGCCCGTCAGATGGTGGGTGTAGTTGCCAGCTTTAAACTTGATAGTCACGAGAGGCCGCAGGTCTCTGCTGCCACCCACAAGGTGACCATGAGCGTAGCCGTGTCGGGCAAGAAAACACCAGGGAAAAAGGTCCATCAGCTCTCTAGAGCCCAGGAAAAGAGGATGTTAGAGCCACGCCAGAGCGTGGCGGCAGCGGCCCCCGAAATGGACGACGACTGGAAGGAGTTCTGAAACCTGCCCAACCGGGGTCGTTCCTGAGAGAGGGTAACTATGTTTAACGCAAGCCAACGGAAAACGGGATGCCAGGAAGTCGCTTCGGGGGAGGGAGTACCTGCTCACTACCCATTTACCCAGGACGACTTCACGCGGATCAGGGGACTCATTTACCGCAGCGCCGGCATCTCCCTGGCACCCGGCAAAAGGGATATGGTCTACAGCCGTCTGGCGCGCCGGCTACGCGCCAGGGAGCTTGAGAGTTTCGCCGATTACCTGAGGCTTCTCGAGGGGGGAGACCGGCAGGAGATGGAGGCGTTCATCAACGCCCTCACCACCAACATGACCTCCTTCTTCCGAGAGCCGCACCATTTCCAGATTCTCGCCGACCGGCTGGTTCAACTGCCGAAAAACCGGCCGGCCTCCATCTGGACCTGTGCCTCGTCCACCGGCGAAGAACCGTATTCCATCGCTATGACGGCCGCGGACGCCCTGAAGAACTCCGTCCATGCGCGCATCCTGGCCACGGACATCGACACCAACGTGCTCGCGACAGGACGCCTGGGGGTCTATCCCATCGACCAGTTGCAAAAGCTCCCTGCGGAACTCCTGAAGCGTCATTTCCTCCGGGGAGAAGGAAGAAACCAGGGATTCGTCAGGGTGAGGAAGGAGCTGAGGCAACTTGTTAGCTTTAGGCAGCTCAACCTTCTTGACGAAAGCTGGCCCATGCGCGGCAAGTTCGACATCATCTTCTGCCGCAACGTGATGATCTATTTCGACAAGGTAACTCAGCAGGCGATCCTGAAGAAACTTGCCGCCTGCCTGCAACCTGACGGGCTGCTGTTCGTCGGGCATTCGGAGAGTTTCCACAGTGCTTCGGATCTCTTCACCATCTGCGGCAACACGGTTTACAAACTATGCAAGTGAACTCCCGGCGCCAGCAGTTGCCCGGGGTTTCGGGGAGCCCAAGCAGCCTATGCCACACGAATCACCTAGCACGAGCTATTTCAACCGGGAATTCTTAACGCAGGCGACGAGAATCCTTCCGGGAGAATTCCATGTCACGGCCGATGCCACCCCAATCACCACGCTGCTCGGTTCCTGTGTCTCGGTCTGTCTCTACGACCGGGGCAGCGGCGTGGGAGGGATGAACCACTTCATGTTGCCCCAGCGACTAGCGGGCACGGACGCCGTCACCCGCTGCGCCGACCCTACCTTGGCTGGTTGCGCCTACATCTGCTCCGCCCGTTACGGATCTTGCGCCATGAGACAACTACTGCAGAGGATGGAGCAGTTGGGGGCTAACTGCGCTTGCCTCGAGGCGAAACTCTTTGGCGCCGGACGCATGATGAGAGGTGTGGACATTGGAGAGAAAAACGCCTCGTTTGCCTTGGGCTATCTCGAGGAGCGCGGCATACGCGTGGTCGCAAAGGACCTGGGGACACGCTTCCCGCGCAAGGTTGTCTTCTTCCCCGCCACCGGACGGGCTGTCGTGAAACGAATCCGGCATCTCCCGGCAGGAGTACTCTGATGATCATAAAAGTTCTCATAATAGACGATTCAGCCCTGATACGCGCATTACTGAGCGAGATCATAAACGCACAGCCGGACATGAAGGTAGTTGGCACCGCGCCCGATCCACTGGTCGCGAGAGAGCGCATCAAGGCGCTCAACCCTGATGTGCTCACGCTCGACGTGGAAATGCCCAAGATGGACGGTCTGGTATTTCTCGAAAAGCTGATGCGGCTTCGCCCCATGCCGGTCGTCATGGTATCCTCTCTTACCGAGAAGAGCTGCGACATAACGTTGCACGCCTTGGAGCTAGGTGCCTTCGACTTTGTCACCAAGCCGAAAGTCGACATCCGTAGCGGACTTCTTGAGTATGCCGAGGAACTGACCGGAAAGATCCGTGCTGCATTCCAGAGCAATCTGAAAAGGCCTGCCGGTCAGCGCGTGGCAGTCCATCAGCCAGAGCGGAAATTTACCGCCGACGCAGTGCTCCCGACCCAACACCAGCACTTCTCCACTACGGAGAAGGTAATTGTGGTCGGTGCTTCGACGGGGGGAACCGAGGCGCTCAAGGCTTTCCTGTCGGCACTTCCCCCGGACTGCCCGGCGATTCTGGTCACCCAGCACATGCCGGAGGCCTTCACCCGTGCATTTGCCGCACGCCTGAACGGTCTGTGCTCCATGGCCGTGAAGGAGGCGGAGCAGGGGGAGAGGCTTTTACCTGGGCACGTCTACATAGCGCCGGGGAACCGGCACCTGCTGCTGTCCCGAAGTGGCGCCAACTATACGGCGAACCTCTCTGACGGTCCGCCGGTTAGCCGGCACCGCCCATCGGTAGACGTCATGTTCCGCTCCGCCGCCAATTGTGCTGGAGGAAACTGTCTGGGCATCATCATGACCGGCATGGGGGACGATGGGGCCGCCGGTATGCTGGAACTGCACCAGGTAGGCGCCCACACTCTGGCCCAGGATGAGGAGAGCTGCGTGGTATTCGGCATGCCGAAGGAGGCCATCATCCGGGGCGGGGTGGACGAGGTGGTGCCGCTTAATGAACTCTCCAGGCGCCTGCTCGCCTGGCTCGCAGCCCAAGGAAAACGCAGTTTCAGGGTGTGAATGGGAACAGAGCTGCTCGGTTCCCATGGCAACCCGATGAAACAGACGAATAGGACCTGCATCCGGGTCCGAGGAGAGGGCTGAATGGCTAAAGTAATAATGACGGCGGATGATTCGGTGAGCGTGATTCCATTAACATTGCGCTCGTTTGAAAGTTAGTATTCCATTATTGCCATGGCGAACTGCGGCCAACCGGTAAGGGGGCAATGGGATTACGACAGTGTGAAGTAAAACGTCGCACCTTCGTTGGGTTTGGAAACTGCCCAAACTCTGCCCCGATGGCGGTCTACGATGCGTTTGACAGTCGCCAGCCCGATGCCGGTGCCTTCAAACTCGGAGCCATGCAGTCGCTGGAACGCTTTGAACAGCTTATCACTGTACGCCATGTCAAAGCCCACTCCGTTGTCACTTACGTAGAATATTTCCTGATCGGCAATGACCTCTTTACCGAATTCTATGTGAGCAGTTGGACTCGCGGATGTATATTTCCATGCATTCCCCAGCAGGTTCACCAACAACTGTATTAACAGCGACTTGTCACCTTGAACGATAAGACCGTCGCTAATCACAGTTTCCACAGAGCGATCCGGATCGCCTTCACGTAACCCGTCACAGACACGGATTGCCAGCTCACTTAGGTTGACAGGTTTTTTAATCATTTGCGTCCGGCTGACCCTCGCCAGTTCGAGGAGTGCGTCGATGAGTTTGCTCATGCGCCGACTTTCTGCAAGGGTACGGTCCACGAGACTAATTGCTTGAGGGGGGAGAAGGTCTCCAAAATCCTCCGACATGATGGTGACAAAACTGTTGATATGGGTCAATGGAGTTCGTAGGTCATGGGAAACCGAATAACTGAAGGATTCCAGCTCTCGCAGAGCCGTCTCAAGGCTGAGGGTGCGTTCACTAACCTTCTGCTCTAGTTTCTCGCGGGCAAGGAGCAAAGCTTCTCCCGCCTGTTTTTCCCGCTTGAATTTGCATATTAGCAGCCATGAAGCAAAACACGTAAGCAAGGTGAAGATTAGCACCAAGCTGGAAACCCACATGGCTTCCCTACGCCAAACAACCATATAATCGTTTGTTGCTAAGCCAACGTTGACATACAAAGGATAGTCGGAGACCTTATGGAAAGTGAACGTTCTCTCAATAGTGTCAATAGGGTAAGTGGCTTTATATGTTGCGCTACTTTTCCCGGATTTAATCAATTTTTGAAACGCTTTGGAAACTATTTTTTGGCCAACGGAGTTACCACTCATCTGGTTATCCGGATATCGGGCTAGGATAGCCAAGTCTTTGTCTCGCAGTGTTATTGATCCGTGTTCTCCTACAGTTATGGAGCTAAAGAGCTTGCGGAAATATTCCAATTTAATCGATCCGGTAACCACACCAGCAAAAGAGCCGTCTGGGCTATTGATCCGTCGAGCGAAAATTTGAATCCATTCACCGTCAACAACTCCAGAAATTGGTTTACCAATAACGAGTTTTGCATTCGGATCATCTCGAAGAAGGATGAAGTAATCACGATCTGCAACGCTTTTCCGGAGATGCCTTGTCCCATCAATACCTAGAACTAATTCACCCTGAGAGTTCGATACAAGTATTCGGTTAATTTCAGGTAGGCGCTTCCGCTCCCGGGATAAGAAGGGTTCAAGGGGTAGTTTCTCGATATCATTGTCATTTAACTGTTTTTCTATTTCGTCAGTAACTGTGAGCAAAATCAGGTTTATTTTATCGACAGATCCATGGATACTTTGTGCCAAAACCTGAGATAAATTTTCGGTAGTTGCCTTAGCCATCTGTTCTGTTTCATATCTACTTCCACTGATAAAATATAAAGCCAATCCAATGACGAATATATTAATAAGAAGCGCACCAGTAAGTAAATATATCACGTAAGCACGATAAGATGGAGTATTGGTTTCCGAAATGCGATGCCGCTTGTTACACTTATCAACCATTATATAAGTTCCCCAGAGCAACTGTTTCAT
>Ga0364919_10168_pt1 | contig 31065 bp, 38 predicted proteins | sample SorcelJu500001C7_2_FD_206953 | JGI IMG/M metagenome (GOLD analysis project Ga0364919, IMG submission 206953) | Enriched cells from Trout Bog Lake Hypolimnion, Wisconsin, USA - BchlTB.June20.5000.01.C7 | ecosystem: Environmental > Aquatic > Freshwater > Lake > Hypolimnion/Profundal zone | place... | reverse complement strand
TTACTATGCGCCGTGGCTGAACTGATAGACCCTTGGGCAGCGCGGGTCCACTTTCATGTAGCAGAATCAGTCGCTTTAATAATCGCGCAACCTCATGGCTACTGGATACTTCTTTGATTTCAATGTGAGGGAACGCATCCCCGGAGTTGTCGGTGATGCAGTTGTTCAGTTGACCAGCTCGGGTAACATTGCAGAGTAGCTCAATACTGCTACCGCTGGAGCCCACAGTATCAGCTAACTGACTGAGTTTCATCCTCATAACGAGAAGGCCAGTTCGGATGCTGTCTCTCAAGTCTATTCTCATGACAAGGTCATCGCCCTCTATTGAGAACCGTCGATTGAAACCCGTGAGATCGTCAGTGAACTGCAGGGTTGGCGCAGAGTTCGATTGCAGGTAGGCCAGAATTTCTTTCTCTGAAGAATAGTGTCTGATTTCTGGAGCTGGTTTGTGCTGTGTAACCAAAAGGATGCGTTTTAGGTAATCGGCACTTTCCTCGGCGTATCCACTCTTACAGAAGAGGTAAAAGTCTCGCATCTCTATGCCGTTATCAGTAGCACAGGATGCGTTCTCTTTGCACTTTATCTGTACCTTGCTCCCGAGTTTAACGTCAAGGCTTTCGAGAGAATTAATGTCTAAATCCGTGACCAGAACTGTCTCAACATGGTGGACAGTTTTCCATGTTTTGTCCTTTGACTGATGTTTTTCGTCAAAGCTAAAGTTGAGCCTGTATCCCGCTGTTGAATCGGCAGAAACTGAGAGCTCTAAGGGTATATACCAGTCATTCACGAGCCCTTTGCCCGGCTTTAAGTGCTGATTGATGTTCATCAACGCATCCTCTAGCAAGCTCGCGGAGCTAGGGGTTTGAGCGAACGTTGGGGCTGTCGAGAGGATTAGCATGACAGGAAGAACCCAGCGGACAGGACGACCACAGAAACGCATCTCAGCACCTCATGGCACTTCAGAATCGATGAAAACAGTATGCAGCATTACGGAGCCTTGAGTAAGCGGTTACTCCTCATCGGGAGCAATGCTGATGTACAAACTGCCTCAGGCTTGTCACTGTCTTGTCCGCTGCGCGTTGTTCGCTGAAATCGATCATCACATCATGTGGACCGTACTCAGCGGTGCATTGGATTCGCTGTGGGTCAGAGATATCTACTATCCAGTCAACGGTAGTGGATATATCAGCGTTTTCACTGTTGTCGTTCAGATCAAACTTCTTGACGGAGATAGCCGAGTCCGGGAGCCCAAAAAGGTTCACTCGACAGACGCGGGTAGTCGTGTCGTCTGAGTCTGGCTTTTCGGTGTACTGTCGGTGGTTATAGGAATTGGAAGTTAAGGTTATCGTGCAGTCATCCAGAACTTGCACGGTGCTGGTGTTATGCGAATGTGTACGATGGACAATGCCGGGCAATGAGGGGTAAGTCACTGTTGTGTAATCGTCCGAAGCAATGCCGCTCAAGCGAGAATTAGCCCATATTTCAGTGGTTCCTCTGCCCTTCTCTCGCACCGCCTCGATTTTATCGTTAACTTCCTTGAGCTTTTCCTTCGCAGCCGTAATCGACATGCTGGTTGGATACTGCTGAACAACTCGATTGAATGCGTCCTTGGCGTCGGACAATTTTCCTGCGGCTTGCAAAGCCACCCCTTCTTGATAGCATTGGTTGGCCTTTGAATCGATCTCCTGCTTTTGAAGGTATTGCTCAACGCCGAGACTGCCGATCACTACCACACTGACGATTACGCCTATCAGCAAGACTAATTTCGCAAGCCTCCGGGGAGCACTCTTCGGCGGTTGTTTTTGTGTGCCGCCCGTCCCTAATCCGTAAATACTTGGCAAGGCCATTACTGCCGTCGCTTCGGTCGGCTGACCTACTGCTGTCGCTGGGGCATGGCTCTGGGACTGCGGCTCCAAAGCGGATGGCGACTCTCCTCCATTGATTGCGCGGGGCACCTTGTATTCAGAATTGAATGACCGTAGCTGTCCTGTGCTTGCGGTCGCAGGAGCTGGTGGATGTTCATTGTTCTCGTCCGGCACAGGGCTCGGCGGGGCTTCCTCAGCGTCCTCGCCCGGACTCTGGGAGCCTCCGCATTCTGAACAGAACTTTGCCTGAGGAGGGATGGCGGCTCCACATATGACGCACTGTTTTCCGCCACCGGGGGCAGGTTCGTTTACCGCAGCCGACTCCGCTGTTGTGGATTCCTTAGGCTCGGCCTTCGGAAGCGGAGGGGGACACGGGCGTGCTGACGCGGAAGTCCCCTGTGGTGATTTGAGGTGCAGTGTCGTGTGACTTTCAGAATCGGGCTTTAACCACAGGATGGCGACCAAAACGACGAAAGCAATTATTGCGCAAAGTACAATCATTGCAATATCCACGAGTATCTCCGTTACTCATACCTGTAAATTGTTTGGACGTGGAACTCAGTGTTGTCTTTAACCTATACATAAAAGCTGAACGTACACGCTAATCTGCTCGTGGTTAATCTGCACGTACAACACTACAAATCAGAGCGTGGCGAATCAAGAACAATTTTTCCGCGCTCTGGGTACCAAAGTGCGCCAGCTTCGCAAAAAGCACGGCTACAGCCAAGAAGACATGATTTCCTTCGGATTCTCGGCTCGACACTGGCAGCAGATTGAGGCCGGACGACCGATTACGGTTTCGACACTCCTCCGTATCTGCGAGGTGTACGAGACGGTGATGGCCAAGCTGGTACGGGGGCTGGACGAGGGCATCTATGAGAAGCTCGACATCGTGCCGCAGGTTCGGAAGAAACGTCGTTCCTGATGTCAGTCTTCATTCTTCTGGCCAGAAGAACTCGTTAAGCGCGTCTGCCATCTCCCGCGAAAAGAGCAACATCGAGCAATAGCGGTTAGCGCACTGCGAGGTTCGCCAGACGATCTCTTGAACCTGAGCTGGGGTGATTTCAATCCTCTTGGCTGCTGGAGGCCACTCTCCACGGGAAAGGTCTAGCACCTTCTCCGCAAGGGTCTTCCGCTCGGTAAGCGGAAGATCGGGACACAGGACGCCCAAGCATGTCCAAACGGCTTCGACGCGCCGGGCAGCAAGCTCTTTAACTGCAGCCCTCCTGCTCCGGGCGCTACTCGTCCGTATGCCGTCAATCTTCACGCAGCATCCTGCGGAACCGCCTTCAAGTGGATTAAGAACGGATGTCCATCGGAGGAGTGATAGACCTGCACGACGACCTTGCGCCCTTGTGCCTGAGCTTCGGCGACGAGTGATCGCAGCTCGGTTGACTCGCTCAGTTTGCCGAGGGCTACGGTCATCGACGCACTAGGTTTTCGCGAGGGAGCCCCGCTCGGCTGGCTGAACTTGAATTGCACATCTGAATTGTCGGGCATCTCAAACCTCCCTACGCTAGGCACTCGACTCCAACAGGATTCGTATCAGGCTGCAGCTCAACTCCTGCAAACTTCTTCTGGGACTCCCGGACGAATCGCACAACCGAAGCGCGGCTCACTCCATATTTGTTGCCAGTATCGGTCAGACTCATGCCCGCAAGGCGGTCACGGACGAGTGCCGCGTGGTCAACCTGAAGCGGCTGCCGCCCGAGCTTGAAACCTTCGAGCTTCCTTCGTCTCATCCCGGCACGAATGCGTTCCTTTATGAGGTCGGCTTCCAGCTCTGCAATGCAGCCGATGAGCGTCACAAAGAGCCGCCCCATCGCTCCGGTTGTATCGACGTTCTCCCTGCGCGAGACGAACTCGATTCCTAAATCGTTCAGCTCGTCCATCACCTGCAGGAAGTGCCTTGTTGAACGAGCCATCCTGTCGAACGCAGCCACAAGGACAACATTAAACTTGCGCTTCCGGGCGTCCTTCATCATCGCGTCAAGGCCGGGACGCCGCGCTTTCGTTCCGCTAACACCAACGTCCGTATACTCGCAAACAACCTTGTATCCGCGCTGCTCAGCAAAGAAGCGCAGATCGTAAAGCTGCGTCTCTACGTGCTGATCGGCTGTACTTACCCTCGCGTAAATCGCCGCCACCTTCTTCATTTCAGGTGCTCCTTCACGCTGTCGAGAAGATTGCAGGGCAGTCTTCCCATCAACCTCACCTCCAAGATTTCATCGAGGGCGGCATCGATATTCTTGTAACCGACAGCATGCATGTAAGCGGCGACCAAGATTGGAGACCGCAGCATGCCGAACCTGCAATGGATAAGGACGGTGCCCCAACGTATGTTCTCGCTGATTGCGTCGATGATGGCATCGAACTGCCCAACACTAATAGCCTTGCCTTCAGCGACTGGAAGGTGGAGATAGTTGATCTTGCGGTTGTGGCAGGTGAGGCTTTCCTCGCACACGGAGATGACAGTATTGATGCCGCGTGAGTTCAACTTCAGGCGTTCGGCGTCATTCTTGCTGCCGAGGTAGAGCCGCTCCCAGACGCGAGTCATTCCACTCATACTGGCCACTCCTTGCGCTTGGCTAAACAAACTCGCGGACACGCGATGTCCGGAGGTCATTGAGGGGGTGTTCTTAACAATGAAACTGTCTGGACGGTGGTTTCTCGATCACAACGGTTTCGCCTTCAGGCCAGTTGATGAACACATGATCGATTTCCCGAACACGATTCTCTGTACCCGCCAAAAGGGCTTCGGGGTACTGCTGCTGGGCGAACCGAAGGGCTTCGTCCTTGGTTTCTGCGAGGACGACTACGCTGCTGAGAATTCGAGTGAGGTTGGCGTTCTGCTTATGCCCGGCCTCGACGCTGAAGAGTTTTAGCATCCACCCACATAGTACCTAGAGCGTCAGAAAAATTACCGATTTCTGCCAATGTTTCTTTCACATTCGCGGGATTTTTTCTCTCGCGTAGGTAATATGACTCTGGAGACCCGTGACCCATTTTCATTTTTGCGACATTGCCGGGCACGAGTGGGTCTGCGAGGGAACTACCTGCGTCTGCATCTGCGGAGTTCTGATGGAGGGCGGCGATCACGGCACATGTCCCGTCGAACTGCTGGCGTGCCCAGAACATCAAGGTAATGATCTGCACCCAGAATCCAGCATGTTCGCTGACGCTCTTCAATCTGCCTTGGATGAAGCTGAGGTAATGGACGACGGCGATTGTGGCACGAAACCGGAGAGCAAGTAATGAGCAAGCGAGAACCACCGGAGCCAAACTTAGGTATCTTCTGGCTGGTGCGCGACAAGCTGCTGTTCGACAGCGCACCACTCAGTGAAGGTGAGGTGTATGGCGACCACCTGACGCACCCCCGCAGCCACATAGACGTCTGGGCACAGCTCCAAAAGCTCGGCACCGCACCTCGTGAGGCAGAATACGAGGAATACCCAAGGGGCAGAGTGATGTTTCATCCGTCAGCCGAGGTCTACATCATCCTCGCTGACCGTTGCATCCTCGACAGGAAAGACCTGATTGCCGAGATTAAGGAAACCCTTCATCTGCCGAAGGGTACGAAGACAGGCCCTGACCCACATTATCAGTGCTTCAAATGCGTCCATGGCGAGGGCAACGAAGACGATTGGGACTTCGACTAGACCGAGGAAGACGATCACGATGAACAGACGGTCGTGATAATCGTCCTTGCCGTCCGCTGCACCTGAGTGCAACCTGAATACTTGCAAGGAGATGATTCCATGCCCGATACCGCCGCTCAACTCGCACCCCGGAAACCTGCAATGTCCACCGACAGCTACGAGTCAGTGCCGCTCACGTTGATCGTGGCTGACCATGATTCAGTTGGTGAGCTGCTCCAGAAGTCCGAAGGCCGGGAGCGCGATGAGTATGCTCTAACGGCACTGCGCATCGGGTTGTTGGCACTCAAACACGCACGCGGGCAGATCGACGCGGACGCCGTTAAGCGCGAGGGCGAGAAATTACTGGTTGACTTGAAGAACGCTCTGGAGCTTTCCCGCGCCGAAATCCATGGCAATCTCACCACTACGCTCAAGGACTACTTCGACCCTCAGAGCGGAAGATTCCAAGAACGAGTGGAACGCCTCATCAAGCAGGACGGCGACCTTGAACAGGTATTGCGCCGTCAGGTAGGCAACAACGGCTCCGAGCTGGCTACCACACTCGCTGCACACATCGGCCAGAACAGCCCACTGATGCGGCTGCTGAACCCGGAGGAATCGGACGGATTAGTCTCGTCCATACGTTCCACCATCTCCGAGGTTGTGAATGGTGAGCAAACCCGAATTCTGAGTGAGTTCTCGCTGGACAACGGCGAGGGTGCGTTGAGCCGACTCATCAAGGAGCTGACGCTATCGAACGGAAAACTGAAGACCGACCTCGCCACCGAGATTGGGCTGGTCGTGGACGAGTTTTCACTCGACAACGCGGACTCAGCTCTCAGTAGATTGGTAAAGCGCGTCGAGATCGCCGAGGAGACCATCACGAAAGAGTTCTCCCTTGATGAACAGGATTCTGCTCTCTCCCGGCTCTCAACCGTTATCAATGGCGCAAAGGATGCCATCGACGCCAACCTGACGTTGGACAGCGAGGGCTCGGCGCTATCTCGGCTGAAGCGGGAGCTTGTGACGATTCTCAATGCCCACGAGCAGAAGGTGCAGGAGTTCCAGACCAGCGTGCAGACCGCTTTGGAGGGTATGAAGGCCCAGAGGAAAGAATCCGCCCGCTCCACGCAGCACGGCAACGACTTCGAAGCTACAGCCTCCGAGTTCATCGAAATGGAAGCGCAAAGGTCTGGCGACATAGCCAGTCGGACTGGCGCGACGACGGGTTTGATCAAACACTGCAAGGTCGGCGACATGGTTGTTGAACTCGGAGCGGACTGTGCGGCAGCCGGGGAAAAGTTTGCGGTCGAGGCAAAGGAGGATGCCAGCTACAAGCTGGCCGACGCCCGTGCGGAAATCGAGACTGCGAGAAAGAACCGAGGAGCGAGTGTCGGGCTCTTCCTCTTCTCTGCGAAGACTGCCCCGGAAGGAATGGACTCTCTCGTCCGGCATGGCGAGGACATATTCATCGTGTGGGACGCCGACAAGATCGAGTCCGATGTGATTCTGCGGGCTGGTCTCTCGCTGGCGAAGGCTCTCTGCGTCCGCCATCAGCGGGAGCGCAACGCAGAAGAAGGCAACTGGGACGACATGGACACTGCCATTCTGGCGGTCGAAAAAGACGCCGGGCGTCTCGCGAAGATGAAAACGTGGACGGATACTATCCATTCGAACAGCAATAACATGCTCGAAGAAATCCGCAAGATGGCGGCGAGTCTTGAGAAGCAGATTGGGATATTGCGGGACAGTGTCGAGGTGCTCAAGTCCACGTAGTCATTGCGGAGGTGGGGGACATGGATACAAGCGACTGGGGCGGTGTCGAAGGCCATATTGAACGGCGTGAATGCGGTTGCTGGGTTTGGGATGGTGCTCCAGTGGACGGCAACGTGTACCGCATTGTCGCAGAGGCGTATGGAGCACCGCTTCCCATTGAAAAGCTATACCGGATGCCGGACTGCAAGCTGGGGAAGGAATGTGTCAATCCAAATCATTTAGGGACAGGGGCGGACTTCGTCTTAGCTCTGAACGGTCGGCGGCAGGAGATTCCGGAGCCGCCGAGAACTGTCAGGGTGGTTCGACTCACAGAGCGGGATAGGGAATTTCTGAGAAGCGTCAAAGTGCGATGGGATTGAGCGATCAGTAGTGGGTGTACTCGTTGGCGTCTCCGGTCATGATATCTCCCATGTAGCACCCGAAGTCGAAGCACGACCTGCAAATCATATCTGAGCGCCCATACTCGCCGCACCTCTCCTGAAGACAGATGCGTTCTGGGTAAAATGCATAGGGCACGCTCCTATCGAAGCGGCAGCGAGGTTTTTCCTCTAAGATGCTCCTCGATGCGGGTGGCCGCGTTGTAGGTCAATCCATCGTCAGCAATGATCTTGGTACACACGTCGAACGCTTCGTCCGTCCCGGTTAGATATGCAATTTCGTCATCGAACAACACTGAACGGTCGCCAAACTGCACTCGCCAAAGCTTGCCAGCTACATCGTCCGTAAATGGCTTCATCAGCATACAGTCTTCTGGTGCGGATTCGAGCCAATCTGGCCAATGTGTGTCGTTGGCCCATCCATTCTCGATAGTTACTTCTTCGCGATCAAAGAGAAATCGTCCGACCACAGCCCCGATGACAAGAGCCATGGAGCCAACATACAAATCAGGGGTTTCGGTCTTGCTGATTCCGATGCCCACGAGTACATCATCAACGATGCGGTCGATGCCGTACCCGCTAGACAGGAACGCCATCAGGTAATTCCTTTCCTCTGGCCATGATTCGGCAGGAGCGATATCCGATTCGCCCAGCGGGCTGAAAGCGTGAAATCGGCCAGACAGGATATTGAAGTCGCACACATGCGTCCGGCCATCAACTGCAAGAATGGACAAACATTGGTACTGTCCGCCACATGGGAAAGTCATCCGCAATGTGAGATTCTGGGCTGGCGGTGCTAGCTGGAACACCTTGCCGACAATCGTAAATGCCACGGAAGCAGAAATAGCAAAAGTAGGGTAAGGGACTATCATTCTTCTCCGTTCGGTAACCTGAGCTTCGCTGCCCTGACGTTGGTGCTCTCCCCAGTTGAAAACGTTACTTTAAAAACATGCTTTTCCCGATTAGATGTGAAATCGCAGATCGCATTTGCGAATGCGTCAGCGTGACTGTTACCAGACACTACGGTTCCCCATTGAACGCAACACTCAGGCTCCTTTGTGTCCGCAAGACGTTCAAGTAGCAGTTTCTCGGCTGCACTAACCTGCTCCTCCAGCGTCAACAACCAACGGCAACACCGAGGAGGAACGACTTGCCCTAGACCAAAGGTGTCCACAACTAGAAAAAAAGCACTTTGCTCAGCTATGTGCGAGAAACCGAACTGGGCCGCCGTCAATGCACTTGAAAAGCTGCAGTACTCGATCATGAACACGTTGAAGCTGCCCGACTCGGGCAAAAAAGCATTTCGGTGAGTGAGGTAGAATTCGCGATTTGCCTTTCCCGAGTCATTGAGAGGCGAGATTGTCGAGCGAATTCTCCCCAACACACTCCTCACATAAAGCTGCTGCTGATCAGCGAGGCTGCCGTCCGGTGGTGTAACGCAAATGCAGCGAAGAGCAGACATTGCGTTGTCCTCGTCTCCTTTGCATGAAGCCGCCACGAAATAGTCAAACTGATGTTCTTCGTATTCCTCCGATGTGACTTCTTCTCCCTCTTCTTTTCTCGAAGCCACTATTGTCATCGATGCGCATGCCTGTTTCATGGCGTTGTCGAACACCTGCTCAAGCTTCTCGTTCACGCCTCTGCACCCGCAGACCACCTTCTGAGCCCAATCCAGATATTCGTATCGCCGCTGTAGCGACCAATCTGCCGGGGGACCGCTCATGATTTCCCGAATGTTGCAGATTTTGTCAGCGAGCTTGATTTGCTTTGCCTTGGCGGAGGACTTGGCTGCGTGCTCGATCTGGAGTTGCTTCCTCACCGCCTTGTCGAGAGACTTGTCATCCGTCACTTCGTGCACGAGATTGGAAACGTCCTCACCGAACTGCCCGCTGAGTTCTTCGAACGTGGTTTCGGTATCCTCGACCGTGTCGTGGAGAATGGCTGCGACCAGAGTTGGTCCGTCCGTCACGTCTCCCTCTACAGCAAGGACTGCGGCAACAGCTATTGGATGATTGATGTAGGGCGAGGCGTCGGCATCTTTACGGCGCTGGCGGCTATGCTTGTCGGCTGCGAACACGATAGTCCGAAGAAGGTCAGCCGAGGAAATTCCAGCCTTTAGCGATGTCACAGTGTCTTGGGTATCCATTGCGAGAAGTATAGGAACTCGCTTCCCCATTGTCGAGAGAAGCCTTCAATGCGCTTAAACTACGGCCCGCAGACTCAACATCCGTCGCAACTTTCCCAATCGCTTGGGTTCATACCAATGTGCAATGGAGGTCAGGGAAATGCTGAAGAAATCGGTAGCTGCGTTGTTCGGTCTGGTCTTCGCGATGGCGCTCATCACTCCTCCGAAGGCTAATGCAGAGGTTGTGGTTGGAGTGGGCGTGGGAGCCCGTCCTGCTTATGGTTATGTTGTCGCTCGTCCGCATCCCTACGGCTACATAGCTCCCGCACCGTACGTGGCGTTCGGCCCCGGCTGTGTTTACCCGCCCGTAGTTTATCGGGAGCATGCGTGGGTTGGCCGTGAATACGCGAGACCGTATGCATACCGCCATGACGGGTGGCGTGACCGCGACCACGGCTGGCGGCGTTAAGATCATCATCGCGCTAGGAATTGTGAGCCCCTCGGTCAACCGGACTGGGGGGCTTTACCTTTTCTTGAACTGATCGTCAATCTCGACCTGATATCCGGTGGCGAGACCGTTCGTTTCATTCGCCATGCCGATGACCGCCATCAGTTCCGCGAACACAGCGTCCGTCATGCCCTTCTTTTGTGCAGAAGCCGTATGTGTGGCGATGCAATAGCCACACCCGTTGGTGGTACTTACTGCGACGTAGATCAGCTCCTTGGTGAGCGCATCGAGCGCACCCGGTGCCATGATCTGCTTGATGCTCTCCCACGTCCGCTTCAGGGTGACTGGGTCGTGTGCGATAGCCTTCCAGAAATTGTTCACCCGGTCAATTTTCCGGGTGGCCATGATGTCATCGTAAACGGCGCGAACTTCTGGACCCGCGTCCTCGTATTCAATCAGCCCTAATGTAGCCATGGGGTCTCCTTTCAAAGCATCGCATAGCTGGCCGAGTTCTTCTATGAGAAATTCCAGCTTAGCTATCTCTCGGGATACACTGACATTCTATGATTCTGGCTCTGCTCTCTCCACATTACGATTGGCGTTATGTGATCGCGTCGTATTTACCAGTCGCCATAAACGCCACATATGTGTGCCTGACCATAGCGATCACGCGATACACGATTCGAGCGGCCAGAGCATCAGAAGCCAGCGCGAAGGCAGCCGCCGATAGCGCAGCGGCACAAAGGGAGTCTCTTACAGTCACTCAGCGAGCTTACATTGCTTTCACTGGACTTGAAGAAGTGGAGTTGCCAACGCTGCCCAGCTTGGATGTACATTTTCGAGTTCAAATAAAGAACGTTGGTAACACTTCGGCGATGAGGGGATGGCTAAGAACGGAGATACAACTTTCGGAGCAGGACTATTCGGCTGAGCACCTGCCATCTTTGAAATCTAAACCCAATTCTGACTTGACGGTTGGGCCACAAGAACCTCTCCGAACAGACGTCTTTTATCATTTCAGGCACAGCGATTACACACTCTTTACGGAATACAAGAGGAAGCTCTATATCGTCGGCGAGTTCAGGTACGAAGACGTGTTCGGGACAGCGCACATTACAAAGTTTTGCGTGAACTACTCACCGCTGGGTTTCAACACCACGCCCTTCTACAACGAGATGAGCTAATGCGTGTCGGTCAGTACCTACCTACTCCAGCTCAGCGGAGATAGTGTACTCCCCTGCAGACTTGTCCCACTCAATGTGGAGCACGTTGGGCTTGCAGCAAACCTGACAATCCTCCACGTAAGTCTGCTTCGCTCCGGCAGATGGGTCAACGACAGTTTCGTTCCACTCTCCGCAGCCAGCGCATTGGAATTTCGAAGTCATTTGGCCGACGAGTCCGAGACTCCCTTGATGGCTTTGGTCAGGACGGGTTTATCCCACATCGTCGTGTATCTCTCGCCCAAAGTCAGGAGCGCCTCGTATGTGGCTTTGTCGTTCTCCTTCAGGAGGAGATACGTGTACATGTGGTCAACTGCGTTCTTCATGATCGACCGCATCTCGTTGGGTGTGATGCGAGAATATTCCGGGTTGCCGTCGCAGGTGGGGCAGACTTTTCCGGCATGGAAGTTCTCGATAGGACCGTTGCGAAAAGCCAAGGCAACAATTGCCTTGGCTTCGCGTGCAACCGCCGACAGATGCTCGGGTGAAACGTTCGGCTGTGTCATCATGTGTCTTCTGATGCGGCTGCGGTGAACCGTGTCCGTCACGTTTCGTGAGATCAGCGGGCGATCAAGAATCTGAGGGCTCCTACCCACAACAACCATGGGACTGCATCGGCGGGCACTTCACCGTTCCATAGGAGCAGAACACGCAGCAGTCGCCTGACTTCGGGCGCATGATGGTCTTGCAGTTTTCGCATTCGTAGAAGAACTGACAAGCGGCGGTTGGCATGATCTCCAGCTTGGCGTGGCAGCAGCTCGGACAGGTCAGCACTGATGCGAGGTTTAGTTCCGCCATTCGCTCTCCTTAAACCACACCCAGTACGCTCCGCCCGTAATTGAAATCACGCCGGAATGCTGATTGCCATCACGCACGTCCGCACTGGGCGTTCAGTTTGCCGACCCACTTATCGCTAAGCCCCTTCATAAGTAAATATTGCGTTCCGTCCTCCAGCACCAGCAAACCTTCCAGCGCGGGAATCGTACCGCCATCTGTGGGCTCAATCTCAGCGATGATGCATGTGCCGGGCGGGCTCAGGTCATCATCCGTGGCCACGTAATCCACCGCAAAGCGCAATGCGCTAGCACAAAACAGACCCCGTCCGCGCCGGATATCCTCCTCCATATCGCTATCCTTTCACCGCTGTCTTCTTCGCCGCCCATCGAGCTTTCGCAGCAACCGCCAGCTTCTTCTTGGTGGCCTCGCTCATTGGCTTCCCAATCTTCTTTATGCCGGGGGATGCCACTGGCGCAGCCTTGGCCGATGTCGTGACAACTTTAACCGCTACCGCCGCTTTCTTTGCAGCAGCCTTCACAGCCCTCTTCGCTTTTGCATACCGCTTCTTCTGCGCCTCCGCCATGCGCTGGCGACCTTCGGGACTGATGACGCGCTTCCCGGCAACGGGAGCAGCGACCGGGGCAGCCTTCGCGGCGGTCTTAGCCGGGATTGCGGTGTTCCCGTTCAATGCCTCAAGTGCGGAGATCGCGTTGTTGATGCGGTCGCGCTCGGCGCGGAGGTCTCTAAGAAATTGTGCAGTATCCATATATTGGCTTGCTCCTTATCGTTGCGATGTTAACAGTGGCGAATCATCCTGAACAAGAATCAGTGCGTGCAGGTTCCGTCCTGTGCGATAAGAAAAGGCCGACGATTTTGGTCGGCCAGTCCTTAATGCATGATGTCAGGAACTACTTCTTCGCAGCCGCTGCCTTGGCGGGCGCGATGGCGTCCTTCACGACTTTCGCGACATAGAACTTTGCCGTGGTCTTGGCCTTAATCTTGATGGCCTCGCCAGTCTGCGGATTGCGACCCGTGCGTGCCTTGCGCTGTACCTTCTTCAGGCGACCGATACCGGGCACCACGAATACGTCATTCTTCTTGGCTTCTTTCACCGCGAGTTCAGCCAGAGTCTCAAAAAATAACGCTGCCTGTTTCTTCGTGATCTCGATCTTCTCCGCCATCAAGGCGACCAACTGAGTCTTCGTCATTGTTGTAGCAGCCATTTTTACATTCTCCCTTGTGGGCTCACGCCCGTTTGCAGTCTACAGTATGTCGCTGGATGGCCGCACTATTCCTTCAGCTTCAGCTTGTCCTTGTTAGCCTCAAGGAATTCACGTAAGTCCTGCGCCCTGTCCAGAAGCTTTATCCATTGCTCGTAATACAACGTGACCGGGAAGCGGCCAAGTCCGTACACGCTGACGCCGCCCTTGTCGCTGACTTTGAAACTCATGGTACCGCTGCGTGCTTCTTTGGCTTTCAGTGCTTCCAGTTGCGCTTTCAGTTCTTCGTAACTTGGTTCGGTCATATGCCCCTCTCGAACGTTCATAGAACTACCATACAGAAACTGCTCTCCGCGTTCCGCTAATACCAAGGCAGCGTCAGCTTCGTGGACGTAAACCTTACTCGTAAGTTCACCCCACCCCTGCCGAACTTCCTCATCGCGTATGAATCCTTTCTCCCCCAGATGACAGCATCACCAAAGTCCCAATGCCCAATCATTTCGCCAGTTCGGAGGCCGCGTTCACGAAAACAATTAAGAATCTTCACAGCAGCGGGCTTAAGATCGTCGGTTAAAGTGTCCTTCATTCATTACTCCCAATACATCTTCTATGAGCGCATTTCGCGGCCAGTAAGGGACTACCTTTGTAGGTCGTCCAAGAATTCTGACGCTGGTGCTACGCTAGTCACCAGCAATTGATCACGCGCACGGGTACAGGCTACGTAAAGCAGGTGGCGCTCCGTGTTGTACACGTCCTCAAGGTCGGAATCGTCCGTTACAGTCTCAATCCGCTCCTGCAGCGGAACCACTTCGTCATCACAGGCCATCACCACGACAGCGCGGAACTCCAGCCCCTTGGCGAGATGCATGATGCCGATTGAAATCTTCCCACTTAGAGTCTCGACGTGCTCATCAAGAACCTTGAAGGCGAGGCCAGCTCCCTGCACGGCTGCCTGTGCTCTCTCCAACTGCGCCGAGGAGCGGACGAACACAGCCATCTCATGTGGGAGGATATCTTGCGCTATCCTCGCCTTGAGCCACTCGCCCACAGTTCCCGCTTCGTCTTCAACTGTCTCGCGTACCTCAATGACTGGCAACGGGCCGTTGAACATCGAGACAGTCGATTTCCGCTCTTCTGTGTTGCCGTCCACGTCTGATACTTCCGGCCCCAGCAGACGATCTGCTTGCATCCGAATCTGGTGTGAGGTGCGGTAGTTGATTCTCAGGGTGCTTGAGCGCCCGCGAACATCCACGCCGAGTGCCTTCCAAGAGAAGGGCTGTTGGAATATCCGCTGCCCGAGGTCGCCCGCGAAGAACAGGCTGTTCATACGCCCAGCCCCTAGTGCAGCGAGGAACCGCAGTTGGGCGATGCTCACATCCTGAGACTCATCGATCACAGTAAAGTCGAACGGCGACCGGGCACCGTTGGCAAAGTACACGGCCAACTGATTGAACATCGCTGAATTCGTGATGAGTCCTTGTGCCGTCAGCGCAGCCCTGACCTGCTCAAAGATGCTCCACAACAAAGCCCGCTGCGGTTCTTTCAACCGGGTCTTGCGCCCCAGCCGGGCGACGTCACGATAAGCTTCCCAGCTCTCCAGTTGCCAGCCGTCAACAACCTGCTCCCACTCGGTCAGGAGGAAGCGCGTGGAGAATTTATTGCCAGACGATGCGCTGGCCGCATCTTGGAGAAGCTGCTGGATGATCTCACTGGTGGCAATTCGAGGCTTGCCGAGATTCAGCTCGTACAAGCGGCTGCCGATGGAATTCATGGAGTGAACTTCTATTCGTTCCCCGAGATGAGGCTCGTTGCTGATCAACTGCCGAAGTTTGGTGCGCAGGGCGTTGGCCAAGGTATCGGAGAACGTGGTCAGCAGGAGCCGGGAATTGGGGTTGGCATGTGCCAGATGTACCACCCTGTGCAGTGCGACTATCGTCTTCCCCGTCCCCGCCGACCCGGAAACGCGGGCGGGTCCGTTGAAGTCACGTTCCACAATCTGTTGTTGTGCAGGGTGGAGAAAGACAGTCCACTTCTCCCATGGATAGTCGAGCGCCCTTGCAAGGTCGGCTGGGCTATTGACGGCACGGAATCGGCGCTTTGCATCAGGGTGATCGAGGGCTTCCGTGGTTACGGCTGCAGGGGACTTGGTAACTGGCGACTTCCCCAACCATCCGAGAGCGACTCCCGCAACAGCGCTCGTTGGGAATGGTAGAAGCGCTGCTGGCTGGAAGATTTGCGGAGTTGCCCCGGTGGCCAGCTCCAGTAATGCTTCCGCCGCTTCCTTGGGAAGATGATCGGTCAAAGTCAGCAGATTATCCTCGTTGGCGGACTTCACGTCCCCGAGCCACTCAGCGGGCACTCCATACCCCAGTAGCTGATCTTCCGCGATGTTATAAAACAATGGCGGCTTCTTCGGGGCAGGGGCTTCCACCTCCACGTACTTGGTGATTTCCTGTACCCGCTCCCTAATCTCCACCAACTGTGCTGCACCCGTCTTAGGATGGGTCTCCAGCTTCCGGCGCTCTGCCCACTTGTAAGCTTCGTCGTGGTGGTTCACGTAGCAGAGCAATAGGCTGGTACCAGTGCGGTGAACGATTAGCCGGACGTTACTGCTCACCCGAATCGACCAGAAGTTCGGGTCTTTGGATTTTTCAATCTTGTGAAGTTGCAAGCTGGGATGGGCGGGATTCAATTGAAGGTCAAAGGCGGTGGTTTTCACCACCTTCTGCTCCTCGCCAGTCAACTTCGCGAGACTGTCCGTGAAAGTATCGGCTATCAGGAATTCCATCAGCTCACCCGGAAAACCTTCATCACTTCGTCGCCAAGGTGGTTGATGACCTTGACCGCAATTCTTCCAGACTGAGGTTTATCGAATGGCCGCGAGGTGTCGCTGTGCAGGGTCTCCCACGCATCCTCATTGATCTCAGCCTTCAGAGTAGTCTTGAGGGATTTATACGGGTCATTCGCGCCGAGGAAGTAGGCGTGGCGGACAAAGAAGCTCTCCTCGTTGTAGTCGGTATCGATGAACCAGCACGCGATACCATCGGCGCTATCGCTGCGTACCTCGCCTGTGGTCGGTTCAAACACATCGACACCATTGACCTTCACCTGAACTTTGCCGTCTTCGGTGTTGATCAAATCGATGTCCGGCTCCCCGAAGATCACGAACAGGTTACCCTTGCCCGTGTTCTTCAGGTCGTCGGCCATGTGGAGGTCAGCGTTCATGCGGGCTTTGAGGACTGGGATACGGCCTAGCTTGTCGAAGTCCGTCGAGCGGGCATCGTAGTTGAAGGCGCAGGTGATCAACACATCGAAGTCTGCATCTCCAGCCTCGCGGGCGGCGGCAACCAGATCAGGGCGCGATACTGTTCCAAACTCGGGGCCGACGAAGATGGCAGCGCGTTGCTCAGTACCAGACTTGGAATCACCCTCAAGGTAGCGAGCTTCCGCGCAGATGAAATCTCCCGGCCATGGTGCGATGGACGAGAACGAAATCTTATCGTCCTTGTGAGCTTGCTGAACTCCTGAGGTTTTCAGGTTCTCAAGTACCATCTGGCTGAAGTCCTGAATCCCGTTGAACCCATCCTGCAGTTTCTTTGCACTGTCGATCAGCTCATCATTTTCATCAACGTCGAGCACACGGTGCGGTGACAGGCTTTCTACGGTGAAGGGGCCAGCAACCCGAACCTTCTTATTATCCACGTAGGGCTTGTCGTAAAGGTACTCGGAGTCTGCCTTAGCAGCGATGGACGCATCGATTTCTTTCTGGCGTGCGACTCGCTGCTCCCACCATTCGGCGTGAATCTTTCGAACTTTGTCCGGCCACTTGGTATCGCTCTCGCGGGGAATATCCCACTCCTCCCATTGCTTGCCGAGCAATGTGTTGAGTTGCACCCGCAGAGTTTCAAGCCTTTCCTGAAACTTCTCCCAGATCACATCAATCTCAGTGTTGTTTGCAATCGTCTTCAGCATGACATGTGGAACTCGCTCATAGACGAATCCCTGCCGTACATTGTCATGAGTTGGGGCCTCTGACGGTGCTATTCGATTGACCTCCGCTTCCTTGATCTGCCCATCACGGCTGTCTGATAGCAGGTAATACGGATACCTCGCACCCATTATCCGTGCACGCGCAAGCGCAAGTGCAACGCGGGAAGTATCAACGGTAATCCAGCGCCGTCCCCATTGCTCCGCAACATAAGCGGTGGTGCCAGAACCGCAGGTTGGGTCAAGTACAAGGTCGCCGGGGTCGGTTGCCATGAGCACACAGCGTTGAATGAACTTTTCGGCAGTCTCGACAACGTATCTTTTCGCCTGAGCAGCGGGCTTATCCGTCCAACAGTTCTCTAGCTGCGAGAGGGGGAAATCGCGGTGATACTGCTTGTAGTACGGGTCTTTACCTAGAATGAAGAAGCGATCAGCTCGTGCCACGCGGTTCATTCCATCTGGATTGCTCGACCAACTTTTCTTGCCGGGTGGTGGAAAATTTCTCCCGAATATTGGCAAGTCAAACGTACAACTCTGCGTAAAACCGGAAGAAGTGGCATTCCTTCGTCGGTAGACCGAACCTAGAAATTCCTCGCTGCTCCTGTCAACTGGAACGGACGCGGAATAAATGTGATCGATAAAGCGGTACTCCTTATCTTCTGAAATGTCCCTATCTCTGAAGACAGGTCGGAATTTCAGTGCAGCGGAGTTTTTTGCGTACCAAATTATGTGATCGTAAACTTTAGCGATTCCCATCTGTCCCAGCGGGTCGGTTGTCTTGAATGAAATCTGTGCCACACAGTTCAGTTCACCAAACACCTCATCCATTAGTGACCTAACTCGGTGGACATTTTCGTCGCCTATCTGAACGAAAATCGAACCGGAGTCTGCTAGAAGATCACGCGCTGCGGTCAGTCGGTCTCGCAGATACGTCAGATAGCTGTGCACTCCGTCGCGCCAAGTGTCACGGAAGGCTTTAACTTGTTCAGGTTCTCGCGTAATCTGGTCAGTTTTTCCATCCTTCACATCGCGACTTGTCGTAGACCATTGGAAGTTGGAATTAAACTTGATGCCATAGGGCGGGTCGATGTAGATACATTGCACCTTGCCACGCAGCCCTTCGCGCTCTGCCAGCGATGCCATCACTTGGAGGCTGTCGCCAAGAATCATGCGATTACTCCAATGGGCGTCGTGCTGATAGAACTCCGTCTTGGCAGCCTCGCTAGGGAGACCATTGAAATCTGCGAAGAGATCAAACTGACCCTCGGCAGCCTTCGCATCCGATTCTGAGCGACGGCGCAGATCATCGATCAGAACCTTCGGGTGAACCTTCTCTTGGATGTACAGCGGCGGAGCTTGCACAACAAGATCAGACCAGTCCTGTTCGTCCTTTCCGCGCCAGACCAGTTGCGGGTCGAGGTCACGGTTCCGACGCTCATAAGCAACGCGGATTGGATTCTGTTCTTCCTTGCGCATCACCGACTGATATTCAGCCGTGGGGATGTTCTTGCGCGAAGCTTCCTCATGGGTAAGGGTTTCAATCGTCTTGTTGCCATTCTGCTTCGGAGTCTTCGCCATGCTTTTCCCCTACGCCGTGGTCTGAGCCGTCAGCGACTCAATCATGCTGTTAAAGTTTGCCTCGACCTGCTTCGCGAAGTCGGACTCGATCTGGTAGACCTCGGTGAATTCCGCGAACGCCCAGCGGCCATACTTGCCGCTGTTGTTGACGCCCGGTACCCAATAGGTTTCCATGGTGGATTTCTTTTCCTTCGCATCCTCACGCCGATAGCCTTTGATCTCTACCACGAGATGCAGCAGGTCATCCTCACCATGTCCGTCATCAACCAGCACGATGAAGTCCGGCCTGTATTTCCGATTCTCGGAGCCGTAACGGTAGGGCACCTCGAAGCCGAGATTGTGGTTCTTGACGTAGGCTTTGACATGCGGATGCGACTCGGCCACGCGGCAGAATTCGCTTTCCCAGTCGCTATCGAGAATGACCCAGTTGACGTGGCAGCGGCGTGAATCCGTCTGCCAGCGGTCTGCCTTTGAGGTGTTGAAGTTTACGTTGATTGTGGAACCAGTCGGGTTATATGCGTCCGAAATGATCTTCACCGGGTACGCGCCGACCATCTTGCCTACGATGGCGGCATGGATGCGATTGCAAGCCATGTCCGCCAGCTCCTGATACATGAGTTGTGCAGGATACGTGCCACCAGTGCACACCAAGTAGTTGTCCAGCCACTCCTTGGTAATGCGCTTAAGCTGGCCGAACAGGTGCATCTTCGGCTCTTCGCCGGGGTCGCGCCACTTTGTATAGAGCAGCCGCTTGGCAACGTGGAACAGCAGCGTAGACCGACGCATATCGCCAAGGTGCTCAAGATTAAGATCGACGGCCTCGCCGATGATTCCGGAATTTCTTGTGACGGAAGGTCCGACGATATCCGGGGTCAGCTCCAGTCGGGAGTCATCATTGAACTCCGCAGTTAGCCGCTCTTCCGGCAATTCAACCCTGTAACCGTCTACGCGGGGGAATGTGATCTCCAGAGCATCACGCTCAGGGCGAACAGCTTTGACTTGGATGGTCTCCCTTGGCGGCTGCGGCGGAGCAACGACAGGCTTCGCGGTGAAGTCGAAGGGAATTCCGAGGACGTCAGCATACTCGACGTTGAAGAGACCCTTGTTGGGGCCATCTTCATTGATTTCATACGACTGGCGGCGAAGGGCTCTCCCGATGACCTGTTCGCACAGGAGTTGGGTACCGAAGGCTCTGACGCCGAGTACGTGGGTTACCGTGTTGGCGTCCCAGCCCTCGGTGAGCATCGAGACGGAGACGACGCAGCGAATCGATTCCCCAAGCCTATCCACCTTACCGACAGTGTTCATGACCTCGCGGAGCAAGTCCTGATCAGTAATGTTGTCGGCCTGTTGGCGGTCGCCAGTACGCGCCATGATCTCATGCCGGAATCGTTCGATTTCATCACTGGCCATGTCGCGGAACTTGTCGTCCAGTGCATCACCGGATTCGATCTGTTCGCTGTCGATGAGCAAGGTGCGGGGACGACCTAGCGGGTTCCCGTGCTCATCGAAGTTCCTGAACAAGGCCAGCCGCCCATTTTCAAGAGTCGTGGAGCCGTCCTCGTTCTGGCGGTTGAACCCTGAGATGTAGTCATAAACAAGCTTAGAGATAGAGGTGTTCTGGCACACCACGATGAAGCATGGAGGAACCTTGACCTTGGCTTCCTCCCAGAGAGCGAAGGTCTTGGCGTAATGCCCGTAGAGGGCTTCGAGGGCGGTCTGCAATTCCACGGGTAGGGCGAGAGGGTCGAGGACAGCCGATTTTCCGCGCCCCTTCTTGGGCATCCTTGCCCGTATGTTTTCCCATAGATTACGGAACTTCGGCATCTCGGTGCCGGGGATGTTGTCTGCAACTGGGACACGGGGCAGCTTAACGATGCCGCACTCGATTGCATCCATCAGCGAGAAGTCGCTCATTGTCCAAGGGAACAGTGTGCCTTCGGCGTATCCGGAACCACTCAGGAAGAATGGGGTGGCGGAAAGGTCAAAGACTCGCGTGACGCCAAGCTTACGATTTACCGCTTCGAGCCCTGTAATCCAAAGGCGGGCGGCTTCGCGGTTCTTTTCAGCCTCCTGTTTTTCGTCGCCCTTCAGGGAATCGTCATCCGGGTCACCGGGCTTCTCACGGTAGCAGTGATGCGCCTCGTCGTTCAGCACGATGATGTTTTTCAGCCCCATCAGGTTGGGCATCACCCGCTGAATCATCTGGCCTTCAGTTTCGAGTGTGTTCAGTTCTTCGCCGCCGCGTCCTTGGAGCAGTGCCCGGCCACCTTTGGAAAGCTCAAGCCTGTCCCTCAGCTTGAACGCATGGTAGTTGGTGATCACGATCTTGGCACGCTCAAGGTCACCGAGCATGTCATTGGGTATCAACTCGTTCTTGGCGTAGTAGGCGTAGGGGTCATTGGGCTGGAGGACACGCAGCCTATCACGGATGGTTAGGCCGGGGCAGACGACAAGGAAGCCGCGAGTGAAGTACGTACTGGCTGGACGCCGGACGGCGTTAATGGTCTGCCACGCGATGATCATTGCCATAACTGTGGTCTTGCCCGCGCCAGTAGCGAGTTTTAGCGCGAGGCGCATCAACTCCGGGTTCGCATCACCGTTGGCGTTGGCGAGGTGCTCGATGAATCCTTTGCCCGTCTTTCCCTTTGGGGCAACCTCGGTGAGCCAGATGGCAGTTTCAACCGCCTCAATCTGGCAGAAGAAGGGGCGGATACTGCTGAACTTGTAGTTGCGCCAATGTTGTAGGAGGCGCACAGTCTCCGGGCTGACCAACCAATCATTCGGATTAGGTAGCTTTCGCCACTGATCTACACGCCCGCGAAGCTCATTGATGATTGGGGTTGGGTCATACTGCTGCTCCGATGTCGAAAGGCCCTTGCCCTCGTCAAACACAATCGTGCCTTGGGTGGGCTTGCGCTTCTTCGGCTTCGGAATCGGAGTGATGAACTCAGCCTGACGACGGGTTTCGATGATCTGCTGAGTGGGCTGACCGTCAGCATCCAGTTCCCAGTGCTGGGCAGGATACTCATAAGGCGAGTTGAGGATTGGGCGTTCGAAGAAGCGGTTGTCCATGGTTACGCTTGGGTTTCCCGTCTATGAAAAATTGCCGAGCTGATCTCTAAACTCGTTCCACTGCCCGCTAATCAGTGTCAGCCAACCAGCGCAGACCTTCCCCGGAGCGAAAATCAGGCGCGTGCATCTGCCAGCGGAATGATGAATAGCCTTTAGAAAGCAATGATAGCGCCCCCAGTCCACTCGAAGAAGCTGAAAATGAAGGATTAAAGGATGACTGTATCGGCACGCGCTCACTCAACCGAGGAGAATATAGGCCATGGTGGAGTTTTCAGAGACCGAAATCTCTGCCTTTAGAAAGAGCATTCCGGCTGGAACTGAGATTCTGTGTTGCTGCTCTCCTAGCTTGCTGCTACGCTGGAACCCCAATAGATGCACAAATGGTCGCAACACTCGCATGCCTTCACGCTTGGGGATGCACCATGGGATAGTTTGCGTCCACGGTCGGAATTCGAAACTGGATGAGGGTATAGCCATGCAGCAGCCTGAAAACCAAAGCAAGAAATATACATCACTGTTCACTGCGATTGATGAAGGGTACATCAAGATACCCCAGTTTCAGCGCGACTTCGTTTGGGACAAACAGCGCACTGCGAGGCTAATCGACAGCATCATCAAGGGATTTCCGATTGGAACGTTCATTTTCTGGAAGACGCATGAGGAGCTTCGCCACATCCGAAATATCGGGAATGCGTCTCTTAAACCCACCCCGAAGGGCGATGCGGCAATGTACGTATTGGACGGCCAGCAGCGAATCACGTCTCTGTATGCAGTAAGAAAAGGGCTGATCATCACCAAGAATGGCGAATCAGTTGACTATAAAGACCTAGCTATTGCGCTCGATGTTGACCCTGATCAGGAAGAGGAAGTCGTCAACCTAGTGCCACCGACCGACCGACGTTCGATTTCCGTGTACGACTTGCTGAACCAGAGCCTCAAGTATTTCATGGCTAACTATTCCCCAGAAGAGATTCAGCGGATAGATGTTTATCGCACCCGATTGCAGGGATATGACTTCTCCGTCATCAGTATTGATGATTACCCAATCGACATCGCGTGCGAGGTTTTTACTCGTATCAACACAGGCGGTCAGGAGCTTACGCTCTTCGAAATCATGGTGGCCAAAACGTACGATCAAGCCACCGATTTCGATCTCGCCGCGAAGTATGAACTCCTGATCAGCGGGGACGGCAACGGTGGTGGCAAGGATTTACAGACGGCGGGATTTGATACAGTACCCGCAATCACCGTCCTTCAGTGCGTAGCTGCGCACCTACGCAATCAGGTGAAGCGTGCTGACATTCTGAAACTTCCCAAGAAGGAGTTCATCGGAGCTTGGGATACGGTGACGTCGGGGCTATTCTCGGCAGTGGACTATATTCGCAGCGTTCTTAGAATACCTGTTTCAAGCCTAGTTCCGTATCCAGCTCAACTTGTACCCCTGACGTACTTCTTCATTCGCAACGAAGGCAAGCACCCCACAGCTTTACAGAACAAGCTCCTCACCCAGTATTTTTTCTGGAGTGGACTCACGAAGAGATTTAACTCTGCAGTCGAATCCAAACTTGCGCAAGACATCCTGCGGATGGATTCGATTCTAAAAGGAGAAGCTCCGACCTACGGTCCAGAGGATACTCTGGACATGACGGAGGAACGGCTGAAGTACTACTGGTTCAGTACCAACGACGGATTTTGTAAAGCAATCCTGTGCATCCTTGCGTATCAGCAACCAAAATCGTTTGAATCAAATGCGATTGTTCATCTCGACAACTCATGGCTGAAGCAGGTCAACAGCAAGAACTACCATCATTTCTTCCCGCGATCATACTTGGAGAAACATGGAGTTGAGGGATGGAAGGCAAACTCGATAGCAAATATCACTATCATCGATGACTTTCTGAACAAGCGAGAGATTAAAGCGAAACCGCCGAGCCAGTACATGAAGAAGTTCATTCGTCAGAACGAGGATATCGCGGAGGCCATGAAGTCACATTTAATCGGTGACTTGGCCACGTTTGGTATCTCTGACGACGACTATGAAACGTTTCTTTCAAAGCGTGCCAAGCTCTTGCTGCGCGAAATTTCCAAGCGTTTACCAACAACACCATTGGCCTCGACGGCAACAGCAGGGTAGCTGAAGAAGAAACTCGTTTTTAGCGCGGTGCTTCACCGCAGCCGTGATGCAGACCGTGCGGGACGGTCAGGATTCGGCGGCGGGCTTCGTCGCCGGGGCTGGAGTCCTGTGGGCGGCGTGCTTCCGTTTTTGCTTCTTCACAACATGTTTGGGCGCGACTGGAGCGGCTACTGGAGCCACCACCTGCGGCATCGGAGCTACGGGAGCTGCCTTCGGTGCTGAGCTGGACATCGCGAAGACGATGAAGCCGACCACAAGGAACGCCATAATAATGATAGCCAGTGGTGAGACATTGGCCGTGGACTGGGGAGCCTTACCCGGCTGTGTATCCGGCAGCGAGGACTGGTAATACAGCCCAGTGCCGGGGATGCCGCCACGGACGTACTGCTTCCCCTTCGAATTCACCCCGACTCGGGCACCCGGCACGCCGAAGCTGAAGCCGAGGCCAGACTTCGAGAAGTTCAGGCGGAACAATCCAAAGCTTTTGCTGCGGCGGAATGACCAGCCCATCTCATGGCCTCGGAATGAACTCAGAAGAGAAAGTGTACGCTGTCACGTCAGCCGTCAGCTATACAATTTCCCTGATAGCCATCAAGTTTAAGGTGAAACTAGAAATGCAATTTCCCGCCATTTACCTGCTACACGGTCTCGGCGGCTCACCGAGTGGTTCGGTGTCCCAGCTTGAGGCTGAAATGCGCGTTTGTGAACCCGAGCAGAATTATGTCCGTCCGCTGATGCCGCATACCGACCCAAAGGGGCCGACGTGGGCATCGGTACTCCATCTCCGCAATATTAGTGTGCCTACCGGGTCGCTCATTATCGGCGTCAGTCTCGGCGGCTTGGTTGCCGCGAAGCTTCAGGAGACGGAGCGCCCAGATTTACATGTGATCTGCATCAGCTCTCCGACTTTCGCGGAAGATACTGAGCTGACAGTGAAAATGGGACGCCGGGTCACGCTCTATTCGTCGGCGGATGAGGTGATCTCGGGTCGCACCGAGAGATGGCCGAAGCTGGCGGAAGCATATGACTTGGCATGGCTCGATCACGATACCGACAAACACAAGATTCCTCTTGGAAGAATCCTGTGCGCCTACGTGCAGCAACTCGACGTCTCGCAGGAGGTGGCGAAGATCGGGGCGAAGGTATTGTGATGAATGACATGACCGCTGAAAAGCTAAAGTCGCTGCTCAATCTCGTTCCGCTGTCGGTTGAAGGCGGGTACTTCGCCGAAACCTATCGTTCACCGGAAATGATCTCGCCGGAATGTCTGCATGGCCGTTACAGCAGCGGGAGAAGCGTTGGCACCGCCATCTACTACCTGCTCGAACCCGACACATTTTCCGAAATCCATCGTGTGTTCTCCGACGAAATCTTCCATTTCTATCTCGGCGACCCGGTTGAGATGCTGCAGCTATGGCCGGACGGTTCTGGCAAGCGAGTTCTCATCGGCACGGACATTGAGAGCGGCATGGCTCCACAGGTCGTGGTGCCGCACGGTGTATGGCAGGGAGCAAGGCTGGTGGCTGGAGGAAAATTTGCACTGCTGGGCTGCACCGTCAGTCCCGGCTTCGAATATGCCGATTACGAGAGCGGTTCGCGCAGCCAGCTCAGCGAGGCGTATCCGGAACATCGAGACGTTATCTGTGCGCTGACTCGGTCGTGATTTCCACCGCCATCTCCAGCAGGAAGCAATCACACAAGGAAGAAGTGCGGGCCTGACCCTCGTGAGGTCATCTTTCTGGCGTCCATACTACGCGCCCCGCATCTTTCTTCGGCCAAATCAGAACCACTGCTTTTTTTCGAAGCTCCTTTGCACTTCTAGTCTTAGGCTCAGCAAAATATCGCTGTATAGCGTTGATAGCCCTCTCGCCATTCAGGGCGGGAATATCACGCCAAAACACATCGACACGACGCCCGACGTATTTTGGTATGTCCTGTGGGTTTCGACCAAACTTTGATCTTCCGAAGTCGGCTGTAGAGGCTTGGCGATTCCAAAACTTGACGTCGCGTTGACGTTCAAAGAATGCCCATACATCGAAGTCATTTATTCCCGTGCCGCTGCGTGGCTTGGGATGAAGGAAATGATTCGCTGCACCCTGACACAGGCAGATTCCCAGCAAATGTGATTTGTACAGCCCACGCTTTTCCGGGCGTCGTTCAAACGCACAATCAATTCTTTGCAGAGTGATTTCGGCTAGTCTATGTAAATCGCCAGTTTCAATGGTCTTGAACGACCGTGACTCTCTCGGTGCATCGCTCATAATTCATCACTTCTTTAGGTTTTCGATGGCCATCTCCAGTAGATGCTCGACGCCGTCCTTGTCGGTGCCTTCCAGAGTCTGCACAGAGCGAAGGAGCGTGAGAACTTTCTCAATAGAGAGCAGGGCGGATTGGGTCTTCTCTTCGAGGGGCATGATCTTACCCGACGCTTTCAACAAACAGGAAGCCACCCACTATTCATCATCCTCGTCTGCTTCCTCCTCATCGATAGCCTTCGTGAGTTTCAGAGGCTCGACGCTGGCCACTTCAAAATCACCGTCGCACTCCAGACACGATACAAGTTCGCCTTCTTCGAGTTCATCTTCGCCGACATCGATGTCGCTTTTGCACTTCGGGCACCTAACTATCATTATTCTCTGCTTCCTGAATTTTGGAATATGGCACGCTGTCTAGCATTGATACTCGGGGTTCCTTCACGCATCGTCAAGGACTGTCCGGGGAATGAATGTGGCTTTGGGGGCAGCGGTGCCTAACTCTGCTCGACTCTGGTGCTCGGCACGTACCCGCATCCGCTGCTGGATACGTTATTGAGGGCTAAACTACCGTTCTCTAGTCTTCCCCCAAACCACCTCAAATTGCGGGCCGCTTCCGTGCTCCGTCGGTAAACCCCTTGCGACGGCGTCCTCTGGGGATGTACGAGCCATATCCCTTCGTCCAGTGCGCCTGATAGTAACGCTTTTCGCTTCCTTCCATTTCACCCACTTTACTTCTGTTATCTTCTTCCTGAATACTGCGACCGTGTGGATACCGCGATTGACAGACCCTTCAACATGGGTTTCTGGACCGACATAAAAACATTCCAGTCTGTGCGCCGAAATCAGGTGATTGCAGGATTGCTCAAACAGCCCAGAGCCTATTTGCACATCTTTACAGAGAGGGCATTGTCTTTCATTCCTGCCGATGTACACAATAATTTCTGAAGGTGTCTTCGTTAGCCTGTAATGCCATCTTTTCTCTTCCTGCGGTCTATCTGGGTCCCCGTCCTCATAGTCGTACTCGACGTCATCATCATGTACACTCGCGGGCTCAACATACTCAGGGTGATCTTCCAGCCACTTGCGTATGTACTCTTGATATTCTGACTGACTCATACTCTCTGGGACTTCTTGGTCTGCTGCAATGCATTCATAGTTATGGATTCGCCACTTCACAACGACGCCAGCTTGCTCTCTTCGAACTCGTACCTCAAGGGTATCCTCACCCGTTGCCATTTTCCCGCAAGCTCGGCAATAACGAGAAGGCGTATCGGCAGGGCGGAAAATACCGACACGGCGTGCTTCTGGCACGTACTTTGCAGGAATGAGCAAAGGCATTCCAACAATCGGCTTGCCATAACCTGTATGAATTATGTTGCGAACTTCATCCCTCGGTATGAATATCAACTTCGAGGAAATGATCTCTGGTACAAGATTGGCGCTTCGGCAGTCAAGTTTGTCGTTGTTGCCACGCCCCAACCGTGGGACGGATTGCATATCGAGAGCATGGCGCTTTGCGTACACAACCCTGTGAAGGGCTAATCCGCTTCGCAGAAGGACAACGCCACCTGAGATAAATGGATTCTCTCCATCCAGCAAGTTTTGCATGTCGGCATCAATGGTCACTTCTCTTAGCGTGCCGTGGTCATTCACATTGAACGTAAATATCTCAGAGTCGCTCATTGTAAAATCATAACTCACCGCTGGAGGGGGCTCTTCCTCGGTGCCTTCTCTGCCATATTCGACCTCCGCTACCCAGGTATCGGCGTTCAGGCGGTCGGACTCACCTTCGCCACGCTCTTCGTGCTGCTCGTTGCATACTCCAACGACGTCATCAGGGGGTCACCCGAACACTTCGCCTCGGAATTGTCGCCGCTACTGGACGTCTACCAGTCCGATGCGTGGAAGTGCGCGGTTGTCAATCTAGTCTGGATATCCACGGCTGCAATACACTCCTCCAACGATTCAGCCTATCGGCTTGATGGCTTCGATTAGCACCACTGGAGGATGGAAGAACGATGGTGTCGTATTTGAGGCGGCGTACATCAGCCGCCGACTCCCCGGCTTCTTTGCCATTGAAGCAGACCAGCTTTAGCTTCGGAGCGTCATCCTTGAGGGCCACAAAGTCGTTCGGTTCCGTTTCGGTGATGTCCTTGTCCATGCTGCCGGGACGAACGCACTGGTGATAGACGTCCCAAAGACCAATCTTGTGCTGCAACAGAACTTGCCGTCGTTCCTCGTAGGGCTGGGCGATGAGCGGTTGACCCAAGACATCGGCCAGGATTTTCCAGAAATCATTGTTGGGATTCCCGTAATACTCTCCCTTGGAGAGGGAGATATCGCTGGGCAAGCTTCCGAGAATGAGAACCTCTGTGTTCTGGTCGAGTACTGGTGATAGACCGAGTTTCCTCATGGCGACGTCAGCACAACGTTGCTGACCGTCCCTCTTTTCCAGCGCGGCTGCTGCCCGCAGTGTCACCTCTCTGCGCTTTCCTTGAATTGTCTCCATCTTCGCCATCACCTGAGCCGTCATGATGGGTCCTGCGCTTGAAGGAGAGCCTGATGAGAATGGCGGGGCAGGGTCATATTCCATCTGCAACTGAATTTGCTTCGCGACCTCCTCACCCGCTAGATGCGCGGCGACCGCGAGAGCGAAGTCGATGCCAGAGGTCACTCCTGCACCAGTGATTCGGTTACGGTCGAATACCACTCGGGCGTCCACAGGCTCCGCCCCGAGAATGGCAAGCTGGTCGTGTGAAGCCCAGTGCGTGGTCGCACGGTAGCCTTTCAGTAGACCCGCTGCCCCAAGCACCAGCGACCCTGTACAGACTGATGTGACGTAGCGGCACGTCAAGGCTGTCTGCCGAAGAAAGCGGAGAACTACCTCATCTTCCATCAGTGCCACTTGTCCGGGCCTCCCGGTACGCAGACAAGATCAAGCGCCGGACACTCTTCGAATGTCGTAGTAGGAATCATCATCAGACCTCGGTCGGTTCGCACGGGGTCGAGGGTCTTCCATATTAGGTGGGTCGTTGCCCCCGGCATTCTCGAAAAGACCTCGAAGGGGCCTGTCAGGTCAAGCTGCGTCATGTCTGGGAAGAGAATGAAGCCGAAGGTAAGGTTCATAAGTAACGCCTCGCCGCTGCACGCCCCGGTACGTTTCGTCCCGCATGCGCTATTAAGATCGCAACGCCGAAGTTTAGCACCCGGCTACTTGTCACGCCCCTCAGCAGATGCTCACTGTGGGGCATTTTGTAGGAGCAGCGGTAGCCAATAGCTGTATTGGGCGTGCGGCCAGCTCCTCGGCTGTGACATTCTGTCGTGAAAGGTGGTTCAAAAGGTTGTCTTCCGGTCAATGCACTGCATTGAAGGCCAACTTTGAAGGTTTTCCCACCCCTGCTCCGCCGACCGCCAGAATCGCCTCAGGGCGTGATTTTGAGTTTCCGATGGGTGGATGGGAGCCAAGACTGGCGCATCCGGAGAACTGCCGAGTAGAATCTGGTACAGCGATTAGGCGGTCCGGCGCGGGACGTCGCGCCTAAATCTTCGTTCCTAATCGACCGCCATGATCAGAGAAATAGATACCGAGCACGAGTGCAACTCTGTAACGTGGGAATGCTCTGAGTGCGATGAGACGTGGTGCATGGGAGTGAGCGAGAACCCAAGATTCTGCCCGTTCTGCGGCAAGCCCGGAGAACTTCGGAGATGGCAGGGGCAGGAATGGCAAAGAAGAACCCCTCGACACCCCTGTGATGGTAAGGAACCGAAGTAATTGACCGCAATTCTGGTTCATCTAATGACACAAGGAGGACGTATGACGCATAACTCGACCGCACACGCTGCGTAACTGTGGGCGGCAGGAGAGTCAAATGCGTCATCCTCATTCGCTTGCCCAGCGACGGCACAACCGTGTCGTCATAATGACCCGCCGTCGCAAGACCATCCGTGATTCGTATTCCCCAGACGATCTTCGTGAAGGTTGGATACCTGAAGATAACTCCGCTTGGCATTGTTGTGACAAGTGGAACCTGAACTGTGGCTCTATGCTTTGCCACTCTGGAAAATATTTCTCGGCGAGACGTCAGCGCCGTGAACAGTTGAAACGAGACATCACCGACAACCTGCGTGCGTGGGGATGTCCTTCGCAGGTAGACTGCGAGTCACGCTGAATTACGTGACGCCGTCTTGGAGATCGCGGGAGGGGGCGAAATCGGGGTTATATTCCCCAAAATGTTGCCCTCCCACGACCTGCGTGGCAATCTTTGGTCGGCAGGTTATTCTGGATGAAACCCAGAGGGCCCATGTTCATCGCGCATCGCATTCCTCCAATTCCCGGCGACGGAACCCCAGATGATTCTCGTGTTGCCAAACTGAATGGCTACCATCATTGCATCGACCATGACCGAGTCTCGTCGTGGTGGCTGACAGATTCCTCGAAGCAGATTGCCCTAATCCGCTCGGTGGTGGCTGGTGACTGTGGCGTGCTCTTTTTCGACGCCAAGGATGGAAAGCTGAAAGTCGCCGATTTCTTCCGGGTGCGCAGAGCCGTCGAGGACTCAGTCGCGCCTCTCCGCCCTGACGCTCCGTTCA